>Ga0105350_10000005_pt1 | contig 286464 bp, 267 predicted proteins | sample EN1Hudsemesocosm_FD_83506 | JGI IMG/M metagenome (GOLD analysis project Ga0105350, IMG submission 83506) | Methane-oxidizing microbial communities from mesocosms in the Hudson Canyon - EN1E Hudson Canyon | ecosystem: Environmental > Aquatic > Marine > Cold seeps | place: Hudson Canyon... | reverse complement strand
GCCGCAGCGGTCAACGTGGCACTGTCTGCACCTTGCGTATCATTCGTAAGGACGTTATAAACAACATCACTGTCTTCTGCACCTTGGCTAGTGGCATCATCTACGGCTGTTGGAACGTCATCTGTCACTGTTACAGTAATTGTTTCAAAACTATCAATACCGTCTGTCGCTGATGAATCACCATCTGTATCCGTGAGAATCACGTCAAAACTTTCAGTTACACTGTCTTCGCCACTGCCAGCATGTGTTGTTGTATTGGCATTTAATGTGTATTGGTAAGAAATAATGCCTGTTGCATCATCATAATTCGTTACTTCAAATGTATTACCTAAAGCAGTGTTGAAACTAGAGTTGATTAGAACACCATTGCTAATAATTAGGTTTCCACCGATCGTGACAGTATCAACACCATCAGGTGCTACAACTGTAAAGGTTCCCGTATCAGTTGTTGAGTCACCTTGATCAGAACCTGCTGGAAGATCATCTTCATCAACAATTAAATCTGAACCTCGGCCATTGATCCCCTGGATCTCAACACCACTATCACCACCAAAAATGGTGATTGTTAATGTTGTTGTTTGTGGTTGGTTATAAGTATCCGTTACGGTATATGTAAACTGATCTTCAACTTGTTCACCACGAGTTAATTCTGATGTTTCTGGGCCAGCTTCATAGCTGTAATTACCGTTAGATAATAAGGTTAATGTACCGTATGCGCCTGCTAATGGTGAGCCGACTACGCCTACCGTATCATCTCCACCACCTAATGAGCCATCAACGCCATGAGCGGTGACTGCTGTTACGACTATAGAGTCACCATCTTCATCCGTATCTGCTGCATCTTGGAAAGCAACTTCATCGCCCACAATTTCTGCATCAGGATCGTATGTGTGATCATTATCATTAAGCACATTACCCGCTGCAATCGGTCCAGTTGATAGTTGTTGTGGTTGTTGATCAATGAAGAATGGTTCTTGCTCTTCTTCATCAAAAATCGGTGCCGCTTCAGCTTGAACCCAGTTTGTATCTGCATTAGCAACCGGTGTTGTATCGTCATCAAAAATTGTAACAACTGCTGTATTTGAATCAGGGTTAACGGTTGCATTAACGGCATCAATAATGATAATTGAGAAATCTTCGTTACCTTCATCAAAATGATCCTGAACAATGGTAACTGTAACAGGGAATTCCGTTGTTCCTGCTGGAATAACAACGGTTTGAATTAAACCACCATTAAACCAATCTTCATTGGCGCCATGCGCTGCTGTTCCTTCAGCTAACTGGTAAGTCACGGTCACATCTTGATCAAATACTTTATCCAGGCTTAATACGAAGGTAACATCTCTACCCTCTTCACCATTTGTGCCTTCAAGGATGTTTGCAGCATTACCACTAACGGTAACTGGATTTTCAGGGGTAGGATCGCCTGTTGGTGGTTCGTCGTTTGGATCTTCTACGTCAATTTGAACTTGAACAGATACGCTAACAACAGGTTCATTTAGAACCGCTATTTCTTCTTCTAAAATAGGAGGGAATTCATTTTCAACGCCTGTTGTCTCAAATCCACTTGTAACTTCAGCTTCTGGAGCTAGGTATTCTACTGTGACCGATGAATGCCCTTCTTCTCCACCTTCTGTTCCCGCTCCTGCGGCAGTTGCTTCACCCGCTTCTGTTGGGTCAGTTCCATCTAATAATGCTTGTTGCAACGCAGCAACGTCAGCATCAACATCAGCTTCTGTTTGGCTAGCAAGCTGAGGATCAAAGACTTCATTATCTAACATGGCACTTGAGTTTCGGCCCAGTGACATGGAGCTACCATCAGTGAACTCAATATCAATGGCACCCGTAGCGCCGGTTGTAATGACTTCATCTGCAAATAGTTTGTCACCTACAAGCAGAGTTCGTGTCGCTCCATCAGCTGCTGTTGCAACAACATTACCAATGACAATTTTTACAATACCGATTTCAGTAGCCATGATTCTTTCCTTAAAAAGTTAAGTGTCAATTCAATATTGAGGACATTTCTTCCTCTTATGGTTTGATACTTTAATCACTTTGCAACTGTTTTCATATTGTACTTTGGTACTAATTTTTACAATAAGCACTATTTTATGTGAACTTAGTCACACTTTTTTTAAATAACATAATTATTACAACTATATATATTCAGGATTGTAACTCAAAAATTTAGTTTAACACAGAGCCCAGTCACCCAGAACAACCATGTAACTTACTGATGCGAAAAGGATTAAGGCTAGAAACATAAAATTAACAACTTAATAATTATAGCGTGCATTTTAACCCATCCTTAAAACATATAAATACTGTACTTTAGTACTAATTTAGAAAACACTTTCCGTATGTAAGCGATGATTTACTTATAACTATTAACAACTTATATGTTTATACAATAACTAAAAGCTATGCCCTAAACACTGTCCCACATCACTATTTGAAAAACATAGGGGCATTAACCCATATATAGAGGTCTTATTAATAAGTATATTTATCAACAACATTACGCCATTCACAGACAGCAGACTTTGTCATTTACCTTGCTTTGGCTGATAGTGGATTGCTGTTTGCTCCAATTTAAAAGATTAAAATAACGACTAATACTCTTACCGTTTCCAGCTTAGTGCTTTTTACAGTAAGAAAATTATTGTGCAAACAGTGCTCCTCATGACTCCAAATAGTGCAACATTAGAGTGCCCTGTTCACAAAACCCTACTCAAGCTGTTGATATTAAACAAATCGACCACTCTGGCACGTTAAATGCTTAGTCATATTCACTTGCAATGAAGCAAATAATTTAACGTTTTTGATGGTACTGAAGCCATATCTAGATTCACTCTGGGTATGGCTTTTTGTTTTTTACAAAAGGAAAAATAATGAAACTCACTAGAAAACCAATTGCACTGGCTCTATTAGCTGCCGGTGTAAGTTCAATGAGTATTGCACCTGCTGCTTTTGCAGAGGATGCATTTTTTGAGGCTCTAACAGGGGGTAAAGTCAGCTTTTCGGCTCGTGCTCGTTATGAGTCCGTTGAGCAAGATAACAGCTTAAAAGATGCTGATGCCTACACATTACGCACCACATTAGCTTATAAGACTGGAGCCTTTCACGGCTTTAGTGGTTTTATTGAAGTGGAAGATGTCTCTGAGTTAGGTGATGGTGACTTTAATAATAAAGTGAGTGGTGATACGGCCTATTCTGTTGTCGCCGATCCAGATGATACGGAAATGAACCAAGCCTATTTACAATACAATGGCTTTGATACTGAAGTTAAGTTCGGTCGCCAAGAGCTAACTTACCGAGGCGCACCATTCCATCGTTTTGTTGGTAATGTATTATGGCGTCAAAACCATCAATCCTTTGATGCATTCACATTAAGTAATAACTCTATTGCTGATACTGAAATTAACTATGCTTATATCAATAAAGTACACACTATCGTTGGTGGTACTGATGAAATGGACTCACACCTAATCAATCTTAAATATACAGGTCTGCCAGTTGGGTCAGTAGAAGCTTATGGTTATTTCCTAGAGTATGAAGATCTTGCAAAGGCTGCCTCTTCATCAAAAACTGTCGGCCTACGTTTCTCAGGCGCACGTGCTGTTTCTGATGATCTTAAGCTTATCTACACTGCAGAATATGCAAAACAAGATGAGTATAAAGATGGCACGATGGATGATCAAAACTACTACCTTGGAGAAGTGGGTGCGAAATATAAAGGTTGGTTAGCTAAATTCTCTTATGAAATGCAAGAAGGTGATGGTACAAGTGCATTTACAACACCATTAGGAACAAATCATGCCTTCCAAGGTTGGGCTGATACCTTCTTAAATACAAAGGTTCATACGGGAGGTCGCGGTCTTGAAGATATGTACTTTACTGTTGTAGGCAAAGTGCTCGGAGCTAAAGTTGTAGCTGTTTATCATGATTTTGAAACCGATCATGACGGTATTGATGCTGGTGAAGAGTTTGATATTCTCGCTCAAAAAACATTTAAGCAACATTACACTGTGGGCATTAAATATGCTGATTACAATGCAGGTGATGCCGCTTTAGGTAAAGTCGATACAGAAAAATTCTGGTTATATGGCCAAATAAAATTCTAATAATGTCTTAACTAGTCCTTTACGCCAGATGGAGATTCATCCATCTGGCGTTTTTTTTTGCCTGATTTCCTCCCCCTGTTTAAATGATCATAAAACGTCAATGCACCATAAATGCCCCTCTCCTCATAAGGGTGCTTAACTCAAGTAACGAATCATCTCAATGCATTGATTTATAACGATTATATACTGGCACACCTTATGCTTTAATTATAGGGTGACTTGGTTACTAAGGAGTAAATAATGGGCTATATCATTGACTCAATTTATTTAATACAAGAACTATTAAAGCTCGCATTTATGGTTGTTATCTCACCCTTTGGTTTAGTAGCAATCTATTTAGTCAGTGGAGAATGACATGCACACACACAAAATTATGATGAGGGATACACAGTAAGTTATGTCAGCACCTATCAATACCATTCTAATCAGTGGTAACTCGGACTCTTCTTTACTAATAAGGCAAGCACTCGCCGACAGTAATTATAATATTATTTTTGAAGGGGCTGTCTTACAGCAGCTACTGGCTTCGCCTGATATAGTCGCACCAGAATTGATCATCGTGGTGCTAGAATCTACCGATTTAGCAGCATTAGAGCAATTAAAGATTATTTATCAACAATTTCCCATGCCGATTATTATTTTCACCAATGATGATCGAGATGAAGCCATTGAAAACGCTATTAATGTGGGAGTCAGTGCTTATATTGTCGATGGGATGAAAAAAAATAGAATTGCCCCTATCGTTAGAACTGCTTGTCTACGTTTTAAACAGCACCAAAAAACACAGCAAGAACTCTATGAGTTAAAAACAACATTGGCCGAACGAAAAATTGTTGATCGTGCCAAAGGCATCGTTATGCAACAACGACAATGTAGTGAAGACGAAGCTTATAAACTATTAAGATCAGCAGCCATGAAACAGAACTTACGTTTATCGGTACTGGCTCAAAACATAATTAATACGGCTGACTTATTATCGGGCTAGTTTAATCGTTCACTTAAGTGGCTCAAAAATTAACTCTGCACACTTTCTGGTGTTCCATAATAGTGCAATCATCTAACACGCACTTGTATTATAAGCGGGAACATTTCGATACCCAATAGAATTAATAGACTTAAGTCACTGAAAAACAATAAGAACAAAAAACAATTTAGACTGTGGCACACTATCTGCATTCTTTAAGTTATAAATTTACAATCCAACGGCGGGTTGTGGTTACTCTCTCCTTTCATGGGGAAACGGATAAAGACGTCCTTCAAGACTAAACTCTTGAGGCACGTCTTTTTTTTTGGAAAAAATTAATTGGGAGCTACAAATGCACACCATTACACCTCTATTTTCACGCAGACGTATTGTAAAAACGTTAGCCGCCGCAAGCATGGCAATAACAGCTGGATTATTACCTTTTAGTAGCGCTCTGGCAGCACCTGGGGAATTAGAAAAAGAAGACTTAAAATTTGGTTTTATTAAACTCACCGATATGGCCCCACTTGCCATTGCTTATGAAAAAGGCTTTTTTGAAGATGAAGGTTTATACGTCACTTTAGAAGCACAAGCTAACTGGAAAGTACTATTAGATGGTGTGATTGATGGTCAGTTAGATGGCGCTCATATGCTTGCTGGGCAACCCCTAGGCGCAACGATTGGCTTTGGTACTAAAGCAGATATTATTACGGCATTCAGCATGGATCTAAATGGTAACGCCATTACGGTTTCAAATACTATTTGGAGCCAAATGAAGCCGAATGTGCCTGTTGGTGAAGATGGTAAGCTTCTTCACCCTATTAGTGCATCAGCATTAAAACCGGTGGTTGAGAAATATAAAGACGAAGGTAAGCCCTTTAATATGGGTATGGTATTTCCAGTCTCAACTCATAACTATGAGTTACGTTATTGGTTAGCAGCGGGAGGCATTCACCCCGGTTTCTACGCACCACATAAAGGTGATGTAAGCGGTAATATTGATGCCGATGCCTTATTGTCGGTCACCCCACCTCCTCAAATGCCTTCAACAATGGAAGCAGGCACAATTTTTGGTTACTGTGTCGGTGAACCATGGAACCAACAAGCTGTATTTAGAGGAATCGGAGTCCCCGTCATCACCGATTATGAAATTTGGAAAAACAATCCTGAAAAAGTGTTTGGTGTCAGTCAGGCTTGGGCAGACCAAAATCCAAACAGTCATATTGCCGTAGTCAAAGCACTTATTCGTGCTGCTGAATGGTTAGATGCGAATAACAATGCTAACCGTCCAGAGGCGGTACGTATCTTAGCTCAAAGTAATTATGTGGGTGCCGACTATGATGTCATTGCTAACAGCATGACAGGTACATTTGAATATGAAAAAGGGGATGTGCGTCCTGCACCCGATTTCAATACCTTCTACCGCCATAATGCAACCTATCCTTACTATAGTGATGCAATTTGGTATTTAAGCCAAATGCGTCGTTGGGGCCAAATAGCAGAGCCAAAAACTGACGAGTGGTTTATGGATATGGCTAAAAAAGTATACCGCCCTGATATCTACGCTATCGCAGCTAAAGAGTTAATTGCTGAAGGTAAATTAGATGCAAAAGACTTCCCTGATTTTGATACTGAAACCGGCTTTAAAGCGCCACAATCAGAGTTTATTGATAACGTTACCTTTGATGGTAAAAAACCGAATGACTATTTAAACCAATTCCCAATTGGCTTAAAAGCAGAAGAAGTTATTAAATAAATTATCATTAATGTCTCGTTTTGGCCTGTCTGAGGTTCACTCAGGCAGGCCAAATACTATAAGGCGAACAAAGAAATATTATGAAAGATAAAATAATCCATTTTTTAGAAGTAGCAGGTTTAAATTGGTTTATACCTTTAGTTAAATTGGCCACAGGTGATTCACCATTACGACAGTTACAAGAGCTCGCAAAGATGGTGGGGATCCCACTGTTAGCGTTAATTATCTTTGTAGGGCTTTGGCATGTAGGCGCAGCAAAAGTGGTCACTAGTTTGGGGCAAGTTCCCGGTCCGGTGCAAGTCTATAAGCAAGCCACTATTTTGGTTGATGAACACTATGCAGAGCGTGAGAAGGAGGTTCAATTCTATGAGCGTCAGGATATACGCAATGCTAAAAAATTAGAGAACAACCCTGATGCTAAAATAAAAGTCAGACCTTATACCGGCAAGACAACCTATTTTGATCAAATCCTAACCAGCCTCTGGACTGTTTTTGTTGGCTTTCTAATTGCCAGCTTAATAGCCATCCCTATTGGCATTGTGAGTGGATTGAGTAATACGCTTTATTCAGCACTTAATCCTCTTATTCAGATATTTAAACCGATCTCCCCACTGGCATGGCTGCCCATTGTCACCATGGTGGTCAGTGCGGTCTATGTATCAGATGATCCTATGTTCTCGAAATCATTCGTGACCTCAGCAATTACCGTGACCTTATGCTCATTATGGCCAACCTTGATCAATACCGCTGTAGGGGTATCTTCAATTGATAAAGATTTAATTAATGTGGGCCGAGTTTTACGTCTTAATTATTTCACTACGGTGATTAAAATCGTCATTCCTTCTTCTATTCCTATGATATTTACCGGTTTGAGAATTTCATTAGGTATTGGTTGGATGGTACTGATTGCTGCTGAAATGTTGGCTCAGAACCCAGGTTTAGGAAAGTTTGTATGGGATGAATTTCAAAATGGTAGTTCATCGTCGCTGGGAAGAATCATGGTAGCCGTTATCACTATTGGTATTCTAGGGTTTATGTTAGATCGCATTATGCTGACCATGCAAAAATTCTTCTCATATAATAAAAATGCAGTTATTCGCTAGGAATATAATCATGGAAAAATATTTAAATATTGATCACGTCAGCATTGAGTTCCCAACTCCTAATGGCCCATTTAAAGCTCTAGATGATGTCAGCCTTAAAATAGATAAAGGTGAATTTGTCAGCATTATTGGCCATTCTGGTTGCGGTAAATCAACGGTAATGAATATTGTTGGCGGCCTTCATAAAGCGACACAGGGAGGGGTTATTCTTGAAGGTAAAGAAGTGAATGAACCAGGGCCTGATCGTGCCATTGTGTTTCAGAACCATTCATTATTCCCTTGGTTATCCGCCTATGAAAATGTTGAACTGGCAGTGAAGTCTATCTTCAAGGGTAAAAAATCAGCTGCCGAAATGAAGGACTGGGTTAATCACAATATTGAATTAGTTCATATGAGCCATGCTAAAGATAAGCTGCCGGCAGAATTATCGGGCGGCATGAAACAACGCATCGGTATTGCCCGAGCACTGGCAATGGAGCCAAAAGTGTTATTGATGGATGAACCTTTTGGGGCGTTAGATGCATTAACCCGAGCCCATCTACAAGATTCATTAATGGAAATCCAAGCAGACTTAAATAATACCGTCATTATGATCACGCATGATGTAGATGAAGCGGTCTTGTTATCAGATAAAATTGTCATGATGACTAATGGACCAGCAGCAACAATTGGCGAGGTGTTAGAAGTTGATTTACCTAGACCCCGTCAACGTTTAGAACTTTCTGACGATCCTCAATACAATCATTTCCGTTCTGAAGTTATTCACTTCTTACATGAGCGACATGCACGAAAAGTGGCTTAAAGGCTATAAAACTAAAAAGGTTAGATATGAGTTATGAATTTAAATTAGACTTCGAACACACTGTAATAGAGGCTGAATATACAGGGGTTGTCGATTTCAAAGAACGTAAGCAAGCCATCAATGAAGGTGTCGCAATTTTACAAGATAGAGAGTACTCACGGATTTTAATTAATCTTGTCGGGGCAAAAATGCAATTATCCAAGGAAGAAAAAGTTAAGTTAGCCCACTATATTTCTGAGCAACATGCTTTAACTAAGATTAAAACAGCATTTTTAATTCGTTGTGAACAAACAGAGCGCGAAGAAATTGATAATGCCGTAGTAAGGACTGAAGAATTTGATTCTCAAGTATTTTATAGTCGTACCAAAGCACTAGAATGGCTAGCTGCCAGCTAGTTTCTTCAACTCATATTTATTAAAAGTTAGGGGCCTAGAAGTTAGTTATCTGAACTTCTAGGCCCCTAACGCTAATAAACCACGCCTACATAGCTTGAATGATGATTCAAGCTGCCTTCTGAGACGTGTGTCAGCTAACCGTAGGGGTCACTTAACTTAAGCAATCACTTCTTTTGTTGTTATTCAATATTCTGAATCTGTTCTCTCATCTGCTCGATAAGTACTTTCAGATCTACTGAATATCGAGTCGTGTCGGTATTTATTGATTTTGAACCTAATGTATTGGCTTCTCTATTAAGCTCTTGCATCAAAAAGTCTAAGCGGCGGCCAGTGGGCTCATCTCGCTTAAGTACGTTTAACACTTCATTAACATGACTTTGCAAGCGATCTAGCTCTTCTGCAACATCACTTTTTTGGGCCAAAATAACCATTTCTTGCTCTAAACGCTCTGGGTCTAGCGTTACCTGCATATCGGCAACTCGTTCAACTAATCGTTTTTTATGTTGCTCTAAGATCTCTGGCATACGTGCACGAACATCAATAATAATCTGATTAATCTCAATGCAGCGCTGTTCGATCATCTCTTCTAATGCGGCACCTTCCGTTTCTCGTGTAACGATAAGTTCTTCAATAACACGATCTAGTGCTGTCATAACTGATTGATTAAGTGCTTCTTGATCAAGGCTGTCAGCTTGCAATACTCCCGGCCATTGCATCACTCTCAGCATATCAACAGGCGCAGGGCGAGTGGTTAATAGCGAGAGAGAATCACAATGTTCAATTACTGACTGGGCCAACTTTTTGTCAATATTTAATGTTGATTGTTCTTGTTCTGGAGCCTTATATCGTAGGCTTGCATCTACTTTTCCGCGTGCTAGTTTCTTTGAAAATAATTTCTTTATTTTCATTTCTAATGGACGAAACCGCTCATCTAATCGGAGTGAAGTTTCTAAATAACGGTGGTTAACACTACGTACTTCCCATGTTAAATTACCTTGCGATGTTGGCTCTTCTTGGCGAGCAAATGCAGTCATACTTCGAGTCACGATTAGTCCTGATTTTAATTTAAAGAACATAGTTTAACTAAAAGCATCGGTATCTGCATTCAAGCAACGTATAATGCTGACATTATTTTACAATATTGAAGGATTAAGCTATGCGTCCAAGCGGTCGTCAAAACAATGAATTACGCCAAGTTACCATCACTCGCAATTACACAAAACATGCTGAAGGCTCAGTATTAATTGAGATGGGTGATACTAAAGTATTATGTACGGCATCTGTTGAAGAGCGTATTCCACAGTTTTTACGTGGTAAAGGTGAAGGTTGGGTCACGGCTGAGTATGGCATGCTGCCTCGTTCAACTGGTTCACGTATGGCACGAGAAGCCGCACGAGGAAAACAAAGTGGTCGTACACAAGAAATTCAACGTCTAATTGGTCGTTCATTACGCGCATCTATCGATTTAAAAGCATTGGGTGAGCGAAGCATTACTATTGATTGTGATGTGCTGCAAGCTGATGGTGGTACACGTACCGCTTCAATTACTGGTGCATTTGTTGCTCTTCAAGATGCTATCGCATCATTAATAGCTAAGAAGAAGATTAAAAAGAATCCGCTGTTAGGCCAAGTTGCCGCTATCTCTGTTGGCATCTATAACGGTGAGCCAGTTTTGGATTTAGATTATGCTGAAGATTCAAATGCCGAAACAGATATGAATGTGGTGATGAATGAAGCCGGTGCTTATATCGAAATTCAAGGCACAGCAGAAGGTCATGCTTTCCGCCCTGAAGAATTGCAGGCTATGCTCGCTATTGCCGGTGAAGGTATTGCTGATTTAATTATCAAGCAAGGTGAAGCCCTAGAAGCTTAATCTCAGCTCAAAATGCATAAGGCATCATCATGAATCAAATTGTTTTAGCCAGTGGTAATCAAGGTAAGTTACGTGAGTTTGCCCAATTATTTGCTCCAATGAATATTGAGGTTATCCCTCAATCTGAATTTGATGTGCCTGAAGCTGAGGAAACAGGGCTAACATTTGTCGAAAACGCCATTATCAAAGCACGTAATGCCTGTGAATATACAGGCTTACCTGCTATTGCTGATGACTCAGGTATTGAAGTAGATTATTTACTCGGCGCTCCCGGCATTTACTCTGCCCGTTATGCAGGGAGTGATGCCAGTGATGAAGATAATCTCAATGCCTTATTAGCTGCACTTAATGGCGTGCCAGCACCAGAGCGTGCAGCACGTTATCAATGTCTGCTGGTTATGATGCGTCATTCTAAAGATCCAACACCTTTAATTTGCCAAGCTGATTGGCAAGGACAAATTCTAGACAGTCCTTTAGGTGAGGGTGGCTTCGGCTATGATCCTATTTTCTGGCTACCAGAACAAAAATGCAGTGCGGCTCAGTTAACTGCACAGGAAAAACATGCCATTAGTCATCGTGGTAAAGCAATTAGACAGTTCATAGCTGAATTTCAAGCGTAAATGAGATCAAGTCTGCTACTTCTTATCTGTGCTTTACTAGTAGCATGTGTCGATCCCTCACATGATGCTATTACACCTATTCGTAATAGCGATACGATCCAGAAAGTAGCCGAGCTCAACAGTAAGCCATTTATAGAATATCCAACACCAGAGCACTATTCTATTTGCTACCAACATACCTGTGCTAAGTTTGCGACTATTCAACTTTCTGGCCCACAATGGCAGTCAATTGAAGCGATCTTCTTTCCCCGAGCCATGACTAGCCAACAAGAGCGGAATGCAATACAACAAGCCATTGCATTACTTGAATATTATAGTGGCGAACAGGCTGGAACACAGGGTGATCTCGCAGAAAATGATCTCAGCCAAGGTATTGGAGGGCAACTTGATTGTATTGATGAAGCCACCAATTCAACGGTCTATTTACGCTTATTAGCTAATGCAGGTTTATTGCAATTCCATCAACAAGCTTCACGTACTCATCGTGGTGGCTTAGTGGCCCCCCACAATACCGCAACGATCATCGAAACCAGTACTAATATTCGCTATGCTGTTGATTCTTGGTTTTATGCCAATGGCGAACACGCTGTCATTATTCCTCTGCCACAATGGAAAAAAGGTTGGATTCCCAATCGAGAAACAATAGAAAAATAATCATGCTGAATTTTACTGCCCTCCCTCCTCTTAGCTTATATATCCACATCCCATGGTGTGTCCGTAAATGTCCTTATTGTGATTTTAATTCTCATAAGTCGCCAGATGAGTTACCTGAGAGAGACTATATTGATGCCTTAATTAGAGATTTAGAGCAAGAAGTACCTCATGTCTGGGGACGAACAATACAAAGTATTTTCATTGGTGGTGGCACCCCCAGTCTCTTTTCTGCTGAGGCATATGATCGCCTATTTTCACAAATTCGAGCTTTATTACCGCTCAGTCCCCAAGTAGAAATAACACTAGAAGCCAACCCAGGTACATTTGAGGCACAACGCTTTGCTGATTACCTATCACTTGGTATCAACCGACTCTCTATCGGCGTACAGAGCTTTAATGACCAATCATTAACGGCCTTAGGTCGTATCCATGACAGTAAGCAGGCCATAAAGGCTATTGAAACTGCTCATAAAGTCGGCTTCGAAAATTTCAATATTGATCTTATGTTTGGTTTACCTCATCAAACAGAGAAAACCGCAAGACATGATGTTGAAACAGCACTTGCTCTTGAGCCAGCACATTTATCGTATTATCAATTAACTCTTGAACCCAACACCTTATTTTATCAACAGCCCCCCACTCTACCGGATGAAGATCCCATTATTGATTGGCAGATTGCTAATCAGCAACGGCTTCAACAAGCAGGCTATCAGCAATATGAAGTATCAGCCTATGCCAAAGAAAATCATCAATGTCAGCACAATTTAAACTATTGGCAATTTGGTGATTATATCGGGATCGGAGCTGGCGCTCACGGCAAAATAAGTGATGCAGCCCAACAGTCTATTACTCGGCGCTCTAAACAAAAACAACCCCAAGCCTATCTTGATAGTGCTGGTAGTGTTGACGTTATCTTGACAGAAGAAAAGCTATCTCAAAAAGATATTGGCTTTGAATTTATGCTCAATGCATTAAGGTTAACGGATGGTTTCCCCACGCCTTTGTTTTATCAACATGCAGGTTTACCCCTCTCTCATATCGATAAGGCATTGCAACAAGCAGAGGAGGATGGACTATTAACGTATGACATCCACCGTATTCAAACAACAGAAAAAGGACAGCGTTATCTCAATAGTTTAATTGAGCTATTCCTATAGGAATAGTATGCTGTCTATCAAACTTATTTAAGGCTTATTTAATCATGACTAAGAACGTACTTTTTATTACCGGACTATTATTCCTTAACACCCTCACTTTCAGCCATGCAGATGTGCTCTCCATTGCCGAGAAAAATAATATTAGCAATTCAGAAAGTGGCGTACTTCGACCTGTTAATGGTTTATCAATGCAACAAGTTGAGCAACGTTTTGGAGCAGCTGAAAATCAATATCCTGCTGTTGGCGAGCCACCAATCACTGTTTGGGTCTATTCAGACTTTAAAGTCTATTTTGAGCATCAAAGTGTTATTCACTCTGTCGTCATCAAATAAGCAAGATGGAATTACTTTCTGTTAATGTCTCCCAAGCTGTAGACATTGAATATAACGGCAAACGCGTATCAAGCAGTATTTTCAAAAAACCCGTATCAGGAAAAGTAGCCGTTGCAGAATTTAACTTAGCAGGCGACAAACAAGTTGATCTAGAAAATCATGGCGGAGGCCATAAAGCGGTCTATGCTTTTTCAGCTGATGAATATGATTATTGGGCTCAAACACTTAATCGTGATGATCTTCACTTTGGTCAATTTGGTGAAAACCTAACAATTAGTAATCTTGATGAAGCACAGTTATGCATTGGGGATCACTTGCAAGTGGGTAGCTGTATTTTAGAAATAAGCCAACCTCGTGTACCGTGTTTTAAACTAGGTATTGCCTTTGATCTCAGCACCATGCCCAAACAATTCGTCCAGCACGCTGCAACAGGTATTTATTTTAAGGTGGTTCAAGCTGGTGAGCTTGCTACTGGAGATACCGTTGAATTAGTTTACTCCCACCCCCAGAAATTACCGGTTCAGACTCTATTTAGGGCGTATTTCGATTCAACTGTAAGTAATGCAAAAGAAATCATGTTACTTGCTGAAAGCATTGATGCACTTTCAGATGAGTGGCGAAAGAAAGTAGTCAAAAAACTCAATCTATTATAAGAAAGACAGATTTTTAACCGCAGTGCTCTCCTATTCGTCTTCACCTAAATAGCGTTTTCTTGAACCTTTAGGGTAGGCTCCATCTCTAGCATGATTAAGTGAGTCAGATTCAATAACCACTAATACTAAAACGGTTAATAATGTTGGCAAAATACCAAAACCGCCAATAAAAGCATAAACCATTTCTTTCATCATATTAGTGTAATGTTGGCCCAGCCAGCCTAGTACAGACACCGTACATAAAAGCATCAATACTCCTGTAAACAAGACACTCCAGCGTCGTGCAATCTGCCAGTGAACATAGACAAACTCACTGTCTTCACGTTTAACTCGAGCTGCCCGATAAAAAACAGTGGCCAAGGCAATAAATGAAAAAATAGGCACTAATACTAAGAAATTAATATAGTTGCCACCAAAGGCTGCAATCCCAGTAAACAGTAAGATATGATTCATAATCAAATTACTTAAGAAAATATCATGCGGTATTTTCGCAGCATTTATTTCTTGTTCAGTTGGCTGGGTAGTATCAGTCATTACTCTTTCTCAATTTTATAATAATCATAATGCTAAGCAAAGTGATTATATTGAATCGCTCCCCGCTCTAAAGGTAGCGGGGATGACGGGTAAAATACTTAGTCTGCCATATTATCCAAAATAGCATTACGAACAGCATCTAATGTAGCATCAACAGTCACTAATGGTGATGTGCTTTGTTTGATTGCAGTATCAGGATCTTTCAAACCATGACCCGTTAACGTACAAACAATCATGCTACCTTCAGGAATTTTACCACTGTTAATATCAGTAATAGCACCGGCTAATGATGTAGCTGAAGCAGGTTCACAAAAGATACCTTCATGTTCAGCGAGTAACTTCTGAGTCGCCAGAATGTGCTCATCAGTGCACTCATCAAACCAACCTTGAGATTCTTCTCTTACTTTTAGTGCTTTATCCCAGCTTTGTGGATGACCGATGCGAATTGCTGTTGCCACAGTTTCAGGATTATCAACCATATGGCCTCGCATAAATGGCGCACTACCATCAGCTTGATAACCAACCATTTTAGGGCGTTCAGTGATAATTCCATCATCAAAATATTCACTGTATCCCATCCAATGAGCAGTGATATTACCTGCATTACCTACTGGTAGGCAGTGATAATCAGGCGCACGAGATAATTCTTCAACAATCTCAAATGCAGCTGTTTTCTGTCCTTGTAGACGGTAAGGATTAATAGAGTTAACAATCGTTACTGGTGCATGCTCAGCCACATCTTTTACTAACTGCATACCTTCATCAAAGTTACCTTTAATTTGAATGACTGTTGCACCATGCATCATACCTTGAGCTAATTTACCTAAGGCAATCTTACCATCAGGGATCAAAACAAAAGCAGCAATACCAGCACGTGCCGCATAGGCTGCCGCTGCCGCTGATGTATTACCTGTTGATGCACAGATAATTGCTTTACTACCTTCTTCAACCGCTTTAGTGACAGCCATTGTCATGCCGCGATCTTTAAATGAACCTGTTGGGTTCAAACCTTCATATTTGACATAAATCTCTACATTTTTGCCTAATATATCAGGGATATTATTCAGTTTTAGTAATGGTGTATTACCTTCACCCAGACTAATTAATTTTGTATCAGCACTAACAGGTAGACGATCACGGTAACGTTCAATTAGGCCAGTATAACGAGGACGAAATGGCATATTATTTTCCTTTTAAGATCTTATTTCTTATCTAAATTATTAAGGGTAGAGCTAAAAATCGTATTTCTAGACTAACCTAGTGATTCTACGCGAATACGCATAATAGAATCAGTAACTGTTTGTAATGCTTCAATACTTTCAATTGCAGCATCCATATTCTTTTCAAGTACTTGCTGTGTTAATAAAATAACCGGTACAACGCCACCTTGTTGTTCAGGTTCTTTTTGTAAGATAGCTTCAATACTAATATCTTGCTCGCTCATGATGCGAGTGATGTCAGCCAATACACCGGGTTTATCTTCGGTATGAATACGTAAATAATACGATGTCACCACATCTGTTATCGGTAAGATCGGTAAATCAACTAATGCATCAGCTTGGAAAGCTAAATGAGGGACACGATTTTCAGGATCAGTTGTTAGCGCTCGTACAATATCAATAATATCAGCGACAACTGCTGAAGCTGTTGCGTCAGAACCTGCACCTGCCCCGTAATATAAAGTAGGGCCAACAGCATCACCTTGGACCAAAACAGCATTCATCACACCGTCAACATTGGCAATTAAACGACGATGAGGAATCATAGTTGGATGAACGCGTAGCTCAACACCCTGTTCAGTCTTCTTGGCAATACCTAGATGTTTAATGCGATAGCCTAATTCAGCAGCATAGGTCACATCTTCTTGAGCAATTTTACTAATGCCTTCTGTATACGCTTTATCAAATTGTAACGGCAAACCAAATGCAATTGAGGCCATAATAGTTAATTTATGGGCTGCATCAATACCTTCAACATCAAAGGTAGGATCCGCTTCGGCATAGCCTAAGGCTTGAGCTTCGGCAAGTACATCAGCAAAGTCACGGCCTTTATCACGCATTTCTGTCAGGATGAAATTACCCGTGCCATTAATGATACCCGCTAACCATTCGATACTATTGGCGGCTAAACCTTCACGCATTGCTTTAATGATGGGAATACCGCCAGCAACAGCAGCTTCAAAACCAATTGTGACGCCTTTTTCCTGTGCTTTAGCAAACAACTCATTACCATGTGTGGCAATCAGCGCTTTATTTGCTGTGACGACATGTTTGCCATTTTCTAATGCTTTCAGCACTAAATCATAGGCGATGCCGGTACCACCAATTAACTCAACAACAATTTGAATCTCAGGATCGTTAACAATTTCCATTGCATCGGTGGTTAAATCAATATTATCGGTATTACAGTTAGTAATATTACTAATATTACTATTTGCTGCTCGTGAAATTTCAATATTACGGCCTGCTCGGCGAGTAATCTCTGTCAAATTACGATTTAAAACATTAACCGTACCACTACCTACTGTACCTAAACCAAGAACAGCTACTTTAACTGATTGCATTATTTATCCTTATCCTCTGAATCTTTTTTGAACATGTCACGGATCCCACGGATAGCCTGACGTGTTCTATGTTCATTTTCTATTAAGCCAAAGCGGACATGGTCATCACCATATTCACCAAAACCAATACCTGGTGACACTGCCACTTTTGCTTCTTGTAATAATTTTTTAGTAAATTCTAACGATCCCATTTCTTGATATCGCTCAGGAATTTTGGCCCAAACAAACATCGTTGCCTTAGGCTTTTCAACCTGCCAGCCTATTGCTTTTAAACCGTCACATAAAACATCTCGGCGATTTTTATAGGTTTCAACGACTTCAGCAACACATTCTTGTGGGCCTTCAAGTGCGGCAATAGCTGCCACTTGGATCGGAGTGAACATACCATAATCTAAATATGACTTCATTCGAGCTAAAGCCCCTACTAGAGTCGGGTTTCCAGACATGAAACCAACGCGCCAGCCGGGCATATTATATGTTTTTGATAAGGTATAAAATTCAACCGCAACATCTTTAGCACCAGGTACTTGCAAAATTGAGGGTGCTTTATAACCATCAAAAGTAATCTCGCCATAAGCAAGATCGTGTACCACCCAAATCTCATGTTCTTTGGCAAAGGCAACGATGCGTTCAAAAAACTCTAAGTCAACACACTGTGTGGTTGGATTACCAGGAAAGTTCAACACCAACATTTTAGGTTTCGGCCAAGAATCCTTTACTGACTTTTCTAACTCTGCAAAAAAGTCACCACCTGGAATTAAAGGTACATGGCGGATATCAGCACCTGAAATAACAAAACCATATGGATGTATAGGGTAAGCTGGATTAGGCACTAAAATGGCGTCTCCAGGCCCTACAGTTGCTAATGCTAAATGAGCTAAACCTTCTTTTGAACCAATCGTGACGATTGTTTCAGTTTCATGGTCTAATTCAACATCAAATTTATTCTGATACCAATTGCAAATAGCTTTACGCAATCGCGGAATTCCGCGCGAAACAGAATAACGATGTGTATCCGGCCGCTGCGCCGCTTCCGTCAGTTTATCAATAATATGTTGCGGCGCGGGTTTATCCGGATTACCCATGCCGAAGTCAATTATATCCTCACCTCGCGCACGTGCTTGTGCCTTCAAATCATTAACAATATTGAAAACATAAGGCGGAAGGCGTTTAATTCTTGGAAAGTCTTCGTTCAACTTAGCACCTAATAAATAGAAAAATCTGTTGGCAAACAGGTCAAAATAACTGAAAATGGCAGTTACTTCAAATTACATTCCCTTAAATGAGCCAATATGACCGAAGAAGAAGTCTTTTATAACGAGCTATTATCCGATCTAAATGATGGAACACTAATCTTACCTACCTTACCAGAAGTGGCTCTTAAGGTACGTGATGTTGTTGATAACCCAGAAGCAACGGCAGCCGACCTTTCCGATATTATTGTAACGGATGTGGCACTATCTACTCGACTTTTAAAAGTGGCGAATAGCCCCTTATACCGAGGTCGCATATCAGTCGATAATATTCAAATGGCAGTGGCTCGTCTCGGTCAAAATATTATTCGCAGTTTAGTGACAAGCTTGGTGATGGAGCAAATGTTCCAAGCAACCTCTAAAAACTTAGATAAACGCTTACATGACCTTTGGCAACATAGCACTGAAATTTCAGCGATCTGCCAAATTCTAGCTGGTCAACAAGCGGGGATAAAAGCTGATGAAGCAATGTTAGCAGGTTTAATCCACGAGGTTGGAATTTTACCGATTTTGATGAAAGCAGATGAAAAACCAGAGTTACTTAAAAACTCAGCAGCGTTAGATAAAATTATCGCCAACTTACATACTAAGGTGGGTACAGCTATTTTAGAAAGTTGGAAATTTCCTGCCAGTATTATTACTGCCGTATCAGAGCAACACAATCTAGAACGAGATAGTGAGAATGGCCCTGACTTAGCCGATCTTGTTCAAGTGGCTATTATCCAAGGTAATATGAATAGCGAGAAAGCACTCAGTGAGGAAGCTCTAGAAAATGTCCTTGCCTTTAAAAAGCTAGGCGTTGATACCAGTATCTCTGTTGTTGAGCTTGATGAAAACAGTGATGAATATGCTGAAGCAATGGCCTTATTTGGCTTTTAGTAACTGACTACTTTTCTAATAATGAGGCTCGTTTCAGTCGTTCGATCTCATCATTAGATAACAGTGGTAATGCTTGTAATAATTGCATTTCTTCATCACTTAGTAGTTCAGCCCCTTTTTTGGCTAGCACTCTATATGTTGAAGCGGTCGCACTAATGATTCTTCGCTCAAGCTGTCGCCGATCATTTTCCCGACGGTCGTGGTTTCGTTGATCATTCCTAGGCCACATTACGTATTTTTTCATCACTTCTTCAGTCCATTTTTGACTGCCAAAAACATGATGAGTTTTACGTTTTTCTACTTGCCTGCGTTCGATATCTCGTCGACTACTGGCTCTATTTTGTTGAGGCATCACATCACATCCTTGTGAACTAAATTTCTGACTAGTAACGGCAGTGTAAAACTAAAATTATTTTAGATCAATGCCTTGGCTATTCGCTCCCTAAATTAATAGTTGTGGTGAAGACTATTCTGGACGCATATGAGGGAATAATAAAACATCTCTAATTGATGGTGAGTCTGTCAGTAGCATTACTAGACGATCAATCCCTATACCTTCCCCTGCTGTGGGAGGCATGCCATATTCTAAGGCACGAATATAGTCATCATCAAAATGCATTGCTTCATCATCACCCGCATCTTTTTCAGCCACTTGAGCTTGGAAGCGTTCGGCCTGATCTTCAGCATCATTCAACTCAGAGAAACCGTTAGCAATTTCACGACCACCAACAAAGAACTCAAAACGATCCGTCACAAAAGGATCATTATCACTACGGCGAGCCAAGGGTGATACTTCTGTTGGATAAGCTGTAATGAAAGTCGGCTCCATAAGTCTATGCTCAACTGTTTTCTCGAAAATCTCAATTTGGACTTTACCTAAGCCGTAGATAGGTTTCAACGGAATATCAAGACCTTCAGCTATTTTTGTCGCTTCTTCTAAAGTCGCTAACTGTTCCGCTTTAATATTAGGATTAAAGTGTAAGATTGACTCAATAATTGTCATTCTCTGGAAGGGTTTAGCAAAGTCTAAATCAGTGCCTTGATAGTGCACTTGTGAACTACCTAAAACATCTTCTGTTACGGTACGTAACATTTCTTCAGTTAAGTCCATTAAGTCATTATAGTCGGCATATGCTTGATAGAACTCAACCATTGTGAACTCAGGGTTATGACGTGTTGACAGCCCTTCATTACGGAAGTTACGGTTAATTTCAAATACCCGTTCAAAACCACCTACCACCAAACGCTTAAGATAAAGTTCAGGTGCGACACGCAAAAACAAAGGCATATCAAGTGCATTATGATGAGTTTCAAATGGTTTTGCCGTCGCCCCACCTGGGATAACATGCATCATCGGTGTTTCAACTTCTAAGTAATTTTTTGCCATTAGAAATCGGCGAATACCATCAATCACTTTTGTGCGAATAATAAAGGTATCACGACTCACTTCATTCATAATCAAATCAACATAACGTTGACGATAACGTGTTTCTTGATCAGACAATCCATGGAATTTTTCTGGCAAAGGACGTAATGATTTTGTCAGTAGTTGAATATCATCAACTAAAATAGATAATTCACCTTTTTGAGTACGAAACATCGTGCCTTCAGCAGCAATAATATCGCCAAGATCCCAACGTTTAAACTGAGCATAAACACCTTCAGCTAAATCATCACGCTTCACATAAAGCTGCATATTGCCTGACATATCACGAATATTAGCAAAGCTTGCCTTACCCATTACTCGCTTCGTCATCATTCGACCGGCAACCTTAACGCGACGAGGTGATTCTTTTAGTTCTTCAGCTGATACATTTTCGTATTCAACCGCAAGCTCAGCATTCATCACATCACGACGGAAGTCATTAGGAAATGCATTGCCATTTTCGCGTAACTCAGCCAATTTTTCACGGCGTTGAGCGATTAACCTATTCTCGTCTTGTTCTATTTCGTTTGTCATCTTTTTTCCGATTATAAAAGATAGTTTTATATAACAGTTCAGCTAGAAGCTAAAGCTTGTCAGTTTAAGGTAGAAAAGGTGAATTCACAATGGGTGAATGACCCTTTTCAAACGTAGAAATACTAAATTTTAGTACTGCGTGCTGACGTTACAGCCCTGATTTCAAGGATGCTTTGATAAATAATTCTAAGCCTCCATCTAAAACAGCTTGAGTATTTCCTGTTTCAACATTCGTACGTAAATCTTTAATCCGTGACTGGTCTAAGACATAAGAGCGAATTTGACTGCCCCAACCAATATCAGCTTTACCATCTTCAGCAAGTTGTTTTTCTTCATTTTGCTTGAGTAACTCAAGCTCATATAGTTTTGCTTTCAACAAACTCATCGCTGTATCTCTGTTCTTATGCTGAGATCGCTGAGACTGACACTGAACAACAGTATTAGTTGGTAAATGCGTAATACGTACCGCTGAATCTGTTTTATTAATATGCTGTCCACCCGCACCACTGGCGCGATAGGTGTCTACCCTTAAATCTGCTTTATTGATATCGATATCAATATCATCATTCACTTCAGGGTAAGTAAATACACTACAAAATGACGTATGGCGTTTTGAGTTAGAATCAAAAGGAGACTTACGTACTAAACGATGTACCCCCGTCTCGGTTCTTAATAAACCAAATGCATATTCACCTTCAAAATGAATAGTTGCACTCTTAATTCCTGCGACCTCACCTGCTGATGCCTCAACTAAGCTGACCTTAAAGCCCTGCGCTTCGCCCCAGCGTAAATACATGCGTAGAACCATATTAGCCCAGTCTTGAGCTTCTGTTCCGCCTGAACCAGATTGGATATCAAGATAGGCACTATTCGCATCCATCTTGCCTGAGAACATACGTTGAAATTCAAGTTTCTCTAATGCTATTTCAAGTTCATCTAAATCGACTTTCACAGCATCAAAGGCATCTTGATCCTGTTCTTCAACAGCCATTTCTAATAAATCTTTCGCATCATCTAATGTTTGTTGCTGATTCGATAATGTGCTCACGATACGTTCTAAACTAACACGTTGCTGACCTAGTTTCTGGGCCCGTTCAGGATCATCCCATACTGATGAGGACTCTAGCTCCCGAGTCACTTCTACTAATAGTTCTGCCTTAACATCATAGTCAAAGGTACCCCCTAAGATCGTCACTACGACCTCGGAGATCTTTAATTCGTTGCAGTGTTGCCCCTAGTTCCAAGGCTAAGCCCTCTTAAATAATAAAAAATATTGACACATTAAGTCAGTAAAACGGTGAATTATAGCGTATTCAGACCCAATGATTATTTTTTTGGTAAATACTTTAATGGATCGACTGGTTTACCATTTCGTCTAATCTCAAAATGAAGTTGATCTCGCTGTGTTCCTGTTCGACCCAGCGTCGCTATTTTTTGTCCTGCTTTGACATATTGGCCTTCTTTAGCCAGCAAGGTTTTATTGTATGCATAAGCACTTAGAAAAACATTATTATGCTTAATAATCAATAAATTACCATATCTCGGCAAACCATTACCACTGTAGACGACCTTACCTGGTGCAGCCGCAATAATCTGCTGTCCTGATTGACCAGAAATATTAATCCCTTTTCTACCGGCTGCTTTTTTGGAATAGGTTGATACGACTTTACCTTTTGTCGGCCAGCGCCACTTTAAGGACTGACTTGATACCGGAGGACGACTGACTTCAGGTTTTTTTGTTCTACTACTAGCGACTGTTTTTTGCCTAGGTGTTGCTGTTTGGCTAGGCCTGATTTTTGTGCTGCCGAACACTAACTTCTGCCCCACATAAATCCTATAAGGTGATCGAATATTATTGTTTCTAGCTACTTGCTTATAGTCCAAGCCATAACGCCAACTAATTGAATATAAAGTATCCCCTTTCTTGACCTTATAGGTTTTAGGAGCGTGTTGCTGAGGTGTGACTGCTGGTTTAGTCCATCCCCCCACACCGCCAATAGGAGCAACGGCTCGACCACCACTTCCACAGGCAGTTAATAGAAACATCACCAGTATGAGCAGAGTTCTCATCATCTATTAACTATTAGATAACCTAAAACAACCAGTAAAACAGTTAACCAACCAATCTTATCAATCCATGTATGCAATTTGGCTTCTAAAGGTTTCCCTCCCCAACGCATCAGCCCCGCAACTAAGAAGAACCTAGCCCCTCGTCCTATTGTTGAACCAATGATGAACGGAAGTAGAGCCATTCCTAAAGCACCGGATGCAATAGTAAAAATCTTATAAGGAATGGGAGTAAATCCAGCAAGAAAGATAGCCCAAAAGCCCCATTTCTCAAACCAATTCTCGGCTAAATAATAGGCATCAATATAATGTAATGATACTAACCAAGGTTCAATAAATTGAAAAGCGAAACTACCAATGAAATAGCCTAATAAGCCACCTAAAACTGATGCAACAGTAGTAAGCCCGGCATAGAACCATGCCTTCTCAGGTTTTGCTAAAGACATCGGTGCCAACATGACATCAGGTGGAATTAAAAAACACGATGACTCAGTAAAGCTGACTAATGCTAACCACACTGTTGCATATTGATGTCGAGACCACTCCATCACACGTTGATAAAGTGATGAGAAAATCCTCACTAAATAGCACCGGTCAATAGCGGCACAAAAGTCACCGCATTCATTTCTGTTTCTTCAAAAATATCACCATTACGATCGATAACTCGTAATGATTGCCCTGTACTGTCACCAACAGGAATCACTAAGCGGCCACCAGGGGCTAATTGACGTAATAATTCTTCTGGGATTATCTCAGGTGCACAGGTGACAATAATACCGTCATACAGGGCATTTTCTTCCCAACCCCAGCTGCCATCACTGTGCTTTAATTTAATATTATTTAACTGTAATTGATAAAAGCGCTCTCTGGCTTGATTTTGTAGTGGTGAGATACGCTCCACACTATAAACACGCTCAACTAGGCGAGACAAGACTGCTGTTTGATAGCCCGATCCCGTACCCACTTCTAGTACTTTATTCTTAGGCAAGCCTTCTAATAAGATCTCTGTCATTCTTGCCACAATAAATGGTCGAGAAATAGTTTGAGCATGCCCAATAGGTAAAGCTGTATCTTCATATGCTCGACTTGCTAAAGCCTCATCGACAAACATATGGCGAGGCAAGTCTTTCATGACTGTTAATACATCAGGGTTTTTAATCCCTTGTTCTTGCAGGCGGCTAATCAAACGATTACGCGTCCGCTGTGATGTCATGCCTATGCCTTGAAAATGGGCACTCACACTTCTACTCCTTGCAACCAGTTGGCCACTTTATCAATGGTTTGATAACTGGTTAAATCAATCTGTAATGGTGTGATAGAAACGGCTCCACGGTTAATAGCATGAAAATCAGTTCCGGGACCTGCATCTTCTTCTTCACCTGCAGGACCTACCCAATACATTGCTCGGCCACGAGGATCGAGTTCTTTGATAACAGGTTCAGCTTTATGTCGACGCCCTAGGCGAGTACTTTCAAAGCCAGTAATTTCATCAATAGGAATATCAGGCACATTCACATTAAGAATCGTATCAGCTGGCAATGATGATTTTAATAATAATGAGACTAATTTTTTTGCAGCCCATGCGGCAGTTTCAAAATGTACAGCTGTATGTCCATTCAAAGAGATTGCCATTGCAGGTCGACCTAAGAACCGGCCTTCTATTGCAGCAGCAACAGTACCGGAATATAAAACGTCATCACCTAAATTGGCACCAGCATTAATACCAGCAACGACCATATCAGGTTCATCATCTAATAAGCCGGTAATGGCAAGATGCACACAGTCTGTTGGTGTGCCTTCAACACGATACACACCAGAATCAAGTCTGTTTACCCGTAATGGGTTTTCTAAGGTTAAAGAATTACTGGCACCACTACGGTTACGATCCGGAGCCACTACGGTAATATCACCCAAACTAGACATGGCTTCGGCTAAGGCTTTAATTCCTTCTGCCATATAACCATCATCATTACTGATCAAAATTTTCATTATTTTTTATTAGCCCTTAAGCCCAGCTTAATTATACTCATCACAACCTCATATAATACCAACAATCAATACTTTACGGATAAAAAAAAGGGTCTTATCACTAAGACCCTTTTTTTGCTTTCAAATTAAAGAGATTTTACATCAATTTATTATTTGATTGCCCACCACCATAACTGTGGAATTTCATCGTTTCACCACCGGCAGTGATCTTAACTGCACAGTATTTAAACTCAGGTATTTTGGCTGCTGGATCTAAAGCTGCATTAGATAATTTATTCACAGCAGATTCGTAATAACAAAATGCCATAAACACCGCACCAGTTGGTACCGCCTCATCTGCACGAGCAATCATGGAGATCTCGCCTCGACGAGTTGATAGTGTAATCAAATCACCTGGTTTCACGCCCATTTCATCCAAACTAATTGGATTAATTGTCGCTACCGCTTCTGGCTCTAGAGCATCTAATACATTCGAGCGACGTGTCATCGAGCCTGTATGCCAATGCTCTAACATTCGTCCTGTAATTAAGACAAAAGGATAGTCTTCATCTGGACGCTCATCAGGTGCCACAATATCAGCAGGGACAAATTGTCCTAAGCCATTATCGCGCTCAAATGTTTCCGTAAAGATAACATCATCACCAGCATCACCCTCTTTAAGACATGGATAGACAATCGCGCCTTCATTTTCTAGGCGTTCCCATGTCATACCTGCCATTGTAGGTACGGCTTTTCGGACTTCATCAAATACTTCTGATGAGTCTTTATAATTCCAATCAAGTCCCATCCGTTTTGCTATTTCTTGAATGATCCATAGATCTTGTTGAGCATCACCCGGAGGTGGCACAGCTTGTCGACCCAATTGCACAAGTCGATCTGTATTGGTAAATGTCGCTGTTTTCTCAGAGTAGGCTGAAGCAGGTAGTACCACATCTGCAAGGTAAGCCGTTTCTGTTAAGAAGATATCTTGCACAACTAAATGTTCAAGCTCTGCTAACGATCGACGAGCATGGTTAGCATCAGGATCAGACATGGCTGGATTTTCACCTTGCACATAAAGACCGGTTAAATCACCAGCATGAATCGCATGCATAATCTCAACAACGGTTAAACCTGGATTACTATCTAGTTCACAGTCCCATAACTCTTCAAAATAAGCATGTGCTTTTTCATCGTCAACAGGTTGATAATCAGGGAATACCATTGGGATCAAGCCCATATCAGATGCGCCTTGAACATTATTTTGACCACGTAATGGGTGTAAACCTGTTCCTGGACGACCAATTTGTCCTGTCATCAATGCCAGAGAAATCAAACAGCGAGCATTATCGGTTCCGTGGACATGTTGAGATACGCCCATTCCCCACAGAATCATTGAGCCTTGTGAGGTGGCATATAAACGAGCAACTTGTCTTAATGTATCAGCAGGGATCCCACAAATTGGCTCCATTAATTCTGGAGTATAGGCTTGTAAATGAGCCTTCATTGCTTCAAAGCCTTCTGTACGCTCGGCAATAAATTCAGGATCGGTCAAATTCTCTTCAATAATGACATGCATTATTGCATTGAGCATTGGTACATCACTACCAGGTTTAAAGGCCAAATGATGTGTTGCTTGGCGAGATAAGTCTGTTGCTCGCGGATCCATCAAAATTAGCTTAGTGCCGCGACGCATGGCATTTTTCATCCATGTTGCTCCAACAGGGTGATTCACGGTTGGGTTGGAACCAATAATCACGATCACTTCTGCTTTCTCAACATCAGAGACAGGATTCGACACAGCACCAGAACCTAAACACTCAAGTAATGCCACAACAGATGAGGCATGACAAAGTCGTGTACAGTGATCAACATTATTGGTTTTAAAACCAGTACGAATCAATTTCTGGAATAAATAGGCTTCTTCATTACTGCCTTTAGCACTACCAAAACCGGCTAAAGCATTCGGGCCTTGTTCATCTCTAATCGAGTTAAAGCCATTAGCTGCAATATCAAGAGCTTCTTCCCACGTTGCTTCTCTGAAGATCTTATTAACATCAGCAGGATCCATTGAGAACTCAGCTGATTTTGGTGCATCTTCACGACGAATTAATGGTTTAGTGAGACGATGTGGGTGATGAACATAATCAAAGCCATAACGACCTTTCACACATAATCGACCTTTATTGGATGGGCCATCGCGACCTTCAACATAGATGATTTTATCGTCTTTAATATTATAGGTCATCTGACAACCTACACCACAAAATGGGCAACCTGAATCTACTTTTCGATCCGGCACCAGCATACCAACATTATCTGCTGGCATTAATGCACCTGTCGGGCAGGCTTCAACACATTCACCACAAGCCACACAGGTACTCTCACCCATAGGATCGTCTAAATCAAATACAATTTGGGTGTGTGTACCACGCATTGCCAAACCAATAACATCATTATTTTGTTCATCACGACAGGCACGGACACAACGAGTACATTGAATACACGCATCCATATTAACCGTAATACCTGGATGAGAGGCGTCACATTCAGGCTGAGTTCTCGCTTCAAAACGAGGTAGAGAAACATCAAGTTTTGATGCCCAATAATCAAGTTCTGAATTTAAAGTATGAGGCTGTTCTGATACATCAGATTTAAGTAGTTCAACGACCATTGACTGAGCTTTTACAGCTCGTTCACTATCAGATTGAACCGTCATGCCTTCTGTTGGTGTACGACAACATGATGGCGCTAATACTCGCTCACCATCAATTTCCACCATACAGGCGCGACAGTTTCCATCAGCACCTTGGCGATCGGAATAACATAGGTGTGGAATATCAATATCTTGCTGTTTGGCTACATCAAGTAATGTTTGCCCTTCTTCAGCAACAACTTCTGTACCATTAAGAGTGAAATTAATCGTTGATGTTAATTCTTCAGGGTTAATCGCCATTATTTCACTCCTTCTGCTGTTAACTCTTCTGGGAAGTACTTCATCACACTTTTCACTGGATTAGGCGCTGCTTGGCCTAAACCGCAAATAGAAGTATCAATCATCACATCAGATAACTCTGTTAATAAGCCTTCATCCCACTGAGGTTTTTCCATCAAGGTAACGGCTTTAGCTGTACCCACTCGGCAAGGTGTACATTGACCACATGATTCTTCTTCAAAGAACTTCATCGCATTGACAGCAAGATGTCTGGCACTGTCTTGGTCAGAAAAAACCACAACCGCAGCACTACCGATAAAACAGTCATATTCTTGTAAGGTATCAAAATCAAGCGGCACATCACCTAAGGAAGCAGGTAATATTCCACCTGATGCTCCACCAGGGAAGTAACCATAAAACTCATGTCCTTCCAACATTCCACCACAATATTCATCAATTAGTTCACGCATGGTAATACCCGCTGGAGCAAGATGCACTCCCGGTTTATTAACTCGACCACTAATAGAGAATGAACGTAAACCAACACGTCCATGGCGACCATGATCAGTCAAACATGATGGGCCTTTTTTAAGAATATCTCGTACCCAATAAACTGATTCCATATTGTGCTCTAGTGTCGGTCTGCCAAACAAACCAACTTCAGCAACAAATGGAGGTCGTAAACGTGGCATGCCGCGTTTACCCTCAATCGATTCAATCATTGCTGATTCTTCACCACAGATATAAGCACCCGCACCACGACGTAAATGGAGGGTAGGTAACTGATCGACTGGAGGATTTTCGACAAGCTTTGCAATCTCAACTTCAAGCATCTCTCTGATCGCAGCATATTCATCACGCAGATAAATATATATATCATGGATCCCTGTCGCCCACGCCGCAATTAACATTCCCTCTAGGAAGCAATGTGGATCACGTTCTAAATAGTATTTATCTTTAAAGGTGCCCGGCTCGCCTTCATCAATATTAACAGCCATTAGTTTAGGCTCTGGCATGCCGCGTACAATTCGCCATTTACGGCCAGCAGGGAAACCTGCACCACCTAAACCACGAAGACCGGAATCATCCATTAGATCCAAAACTTGTTCGACACTATAGCTTCCATTAGTGCATTGCTGGTACGTGCTGTAGCCCTCTTGTTGAAGGTAAGCATCATAATCAGTGATATCTAGTTTTTCTGGCTCAATATTATTGTTTTCAACCGCTTCGATAACCGCATCTGCTTGAGCATTTTCAATAGGGTTCATACCGACAACAGCAACAGGTGCTTTATCACAACGACCAATACACGGTACACGTTGCACACGTACCCCATCACCTAATCCATTTTCTAATGATGAGATAAGGCCTTCTGCGCCAGACATATCACAGCTTAGTGATTCACAAACACGTACCGTTAATGCTGGAGGAGCGACCTCATCTTCTTTAACTACATCGAAATGATGATAAAAAGTAGCCACTTCATACACTTCAGCTTTTGATAACTTCATTTCCCTAGCTAAGGCAACAAGGTGTTTGGCCGAGATATGATGATAAGCATCCTGAATTTTATGCAGGTGTTCAATAAGTAAATCTTTATTCCGGGATTCATCACCCAATAAAGCTTGTACTTCGCTTAATGCTTTAGGGTCAACTTGTCGGCCTTTTCCTACTGCCCTTGGTAATTTAAGCTTATTTCCAGACTTACGAGCGCTAATTTCCTGCTTACTCATCTACAACTCTCTCTTTGGCATTATTTTTAAGCACCAGCTTGGTGCCAAATATTTATTAATCAATCCTTAAAACTACCATGCCCAGAGCTAATTGTGAAGCGCGATCATAGGATTAAAGCAGCAATAAGAATATCGACTAAAATACACATACAAGAAGACCACCAAACACTCACTATTTGATGGTCTCCATTATTATTTCACCCCTAACTGCCCCCCCTAAAAAGTGACATCAACTACTTGTTTTCAATAATTATTCTGAACATCTCATCCTTTAGGTTCAATCTTTCTTTTCCTAAGTGATTAATAAAATCATCACTTGTCGGTTCTTCACCACTTTCAATTCTATAAATATGTTTATCAATCGCTTCATAGCGCTCCATCAAGTGATGGAAAAAGTTATTGCCCGTTTTTAGTGCATGGATTGCATCTTTATATTCAGGCAATTCTTGTGTCAACGGATGGTGAGTTAAAGGCATTGTGAATGCTCCTAGAAAATAAACTTTCACATTAGCATGTCGACGACACTACTCGGTCACTATCGGCCTATTTACTGATCTAGATCAGTCAAATACATTCGATAATTCACGTCTTATTGTTCGTTTTCTCTTCCACTTCTTTTAGCCATAAATCATGATGTTGCTCTGCCCATGACCTGTCAACATGTCCAGTTACCATGCCTTCTAGGGCACCTTCTGTTCCAATCGTAGCAATATATATGTGACCAAATGAAAAGGCAATTAAGCCTAAAGCGGTCACGATATGAATAAGATGTGAAAGTTGCATCACTTCACGTTGCTGATCAAAGTTAGGAAAATCTAGTATTAAGCCTGAAAAACATAGTGCTAATCCCATTGCAGTCAGAGACCAAAACCACATTTTTTCACCTGCATTTAATTTTTCTGCTGAAGGATGGTTGCTACCAATCATGCCGCCGAATTCTTTCATCCACTGTAGGTCAATTTTGTTAAAGAAGTTCAGTTTAAACCAAGAAAATATCATGGATAATAATCCCACAACAAAGACTGGCCCTAAAACATTATGAGTCCATTTAGCAAATTCAGCATAAGTAGAGAAGCCTATATGACCTAATAACGGAATTAAGATTAACCGTCCATAAAGTAGGCTTAAACCCGTGACTGCCAAGATAATAAATAATCCTGCTGTCAGCCAATGCAGTTGACGTTCTTTTAAGGTCCAACGCTCTACAGTCTTGCCTGTACGAGGATGACTCAGCTCAATCTCACCACGCCAAAAATAGAACACGGCTAAAACAGCTAACATTAAACCTAATAACCAACTTCCATATTCGGCAATGGGCCCATTGCGTAATTGACGCCAGTTTTGGCCTGAACCTTGAATTAATTCATTCGTTTCTCGACCTTTAACTGCCGAGTAGCCTTCCGTATTGTTACGAACCATCCGCCAAAAATCTGATCTTGGATTGGAGCTCGGTATTGCTTCTACTTGTTGTTGCTGTTCTTCTTCAGCACTGGCAAAACCCGTAGCAATATACCCCGTCATTGGTAATAAAAATATTGCCAACAACATAATGATCCCAGTCAAACTCATCATCTTTTTGCGTTTGCTTAATGTCATTTAGCGATCCGTTTGAACGTGACGAAAACGTTTAGCCAAAATAGCTTCACGTTGCTCGGCTGTTTGACTGTGAGTATCAATTTTTCCTTTATAACTCCCAGCTTGATGTAATGTCACATCACTATCTTCATAACAAGCAGTCAAACTAGTAAAAGCAATAATTAGAAGTAAGCATCTCATTGTTAATCTTTATAAGCTGTGTTCCAGCCCCATACATCAGGTCGACCTTCACGACGGACGACACGATTTCTGAATAATTCAGAGACCATATCACCATCCCCTGCTAACAGTGATTTTGTCGAACACATTTCAGCACATAGAGGTAATTTCCCTTCTGCTAAACGGTTACGACCATATTTGTCTAACTCTTCGTGTGAATGATCTTCTTCTGGGCCACCCGCACAGAAAGTACATTTATCCATTTTTCCACGCGCACCAAATGCACCTTCTTGTGGATATTGTGGCGCACCAAATGGACAAGCATAAAGACAATAACCACAGCCAATACACATATCTTTATTGTGCAAGACTACACCGTCTTCTGTGGTGTAAAAACAATCAACAGGGCATACTGCTTGGCAAGGTGCATCACTACAGTGCATACACGCAACTGATATAGATTTTTCACCCGGCACACCATCATCTAAAGTAACCACTCGACGACGATTTACCCCCCAAGGTACTTCATGTTCATTTTTACATGCTGTGACACAGGCATTACATTCAATACAACGCTCTGAATCACATAAAAACTTCATTCTAGCCATGTTTTACAGTCCCCTATACGGCACGAATTCGGCATAGAGACACTTTCGTCTCTTGCATTTGTGTAACAGAGTCATAGCCATAGGTAAACACTGTATTACACGACTCTCCCAATACATAAGGCACTGTTCCATCAGGATATTTATCGGTTAAATCTTTACCTTGATAATGACCACCAAAATGGAATGGCATAAATACCACTCCTCGACCTACCCTTGGCGTCACAAATGCCATGACTTTAATTTCTCCACCTTCAGGTCCATCAACCCAAACTTGTTCACCATGCTTAACTCCTGCATCATTTGCATCGGCAGGGTTAATCTCAACAAACATGTCTTGTTGCAATTCAGCAAGCCAAGGGTTAGAACGAGTTTCTTCACCACCACCTTCGTATTCGACTAGTCGACCACTGGTCATGATTAAGGGATACTCTTTACTAAAATCTTGCGCCTGAATCGAACCATAGCGTGTAGGTAAGCGATAGAAACTTCGTCTGTCTTCATACGTAGGATATTTTTCAACTAAATCACGGCGGTTAGTGTACAAAGCTTCGCGATGAATAGGCACAGGATCAGGGAACTGCCACACTACTGCTCGTGCTTTAGCATTACCGAAGGGGGCACAACCATGATTAATAGCAACACGTTGAATACCACCGGATAAATCTGTTTTCCAGTTTTTTCCTTCTGCTGCTATTTTTTCATCAGCAGTCAAATCATCCCACCAGCCTAGTTTTTTCAACATATCTGCGGTGAATTCAGGATAACCATCTTCAATTTCAGAGCCGAAGGTAAACGAACCTTCTGCTAAGAGGTTTTCACCCTCATGTTCAACACCAAAACGAGCTCGGAAGGGTAAACCACCTTTTGCTACTGATTTACTGGTGTCATAAAGCAGTGGCGTTCCAGGATGTTTCATATCAGAAGTGCCCCAACAAGGCCAAGGCAGTCCGTAATACTCACCATCACAAGGGCCACCTTCAGCCAGTAATGTTGTTTTATTAAAGGTATGTAAATTGGCTGCTTGTAACTTCATTCGTTCAGGTGTTTGACCTGTATAACCAATTGTCCACATACCCTTGTTAAATTCACGCGTAATATCTTCAATTAATGGCTCTTCACCATTAACTTTAATATGTTTGAATAATTGATCTGCAAAGCCTAATTTAGTCGCAAACTTATGCATAATGACATGATCAGGTTTTGACTCAAACAAAGGTTCAATGATTTTATCTCGCCATTGCATAGAGCGGTTTGATGAACTTAAAGAGCCATAAGTTTCAAACTGTGTCGCTGCTGGTAATAAATACAGACCATCTTGGCGATCGCTTAATACAGCCGAAATAGAAGGATATGGATCAACGACAACCATCAAGTCGAGTTTTTCCATTGCTGTTTTCATTTCTGGACCACGAGTTTGGCTGTTTGGAGCATGTCCCCATAACACCATTGCTCGGACATTATCATTCTGGGCAATATTGTCTTTATCTTCTAAAACACCATCAATCCATCTTGAGACAGGAATACCTTTAGTATTCATCGGGCTGACATCTTTACCACCTGACTGTTCATATGAACTTTGATCAAAGCGAGATTTAATCCACTCATAATCCAAGTCCCAGACTGTAGACCAGTGTTTCCAAGCGCCTGTTGAGAGGCCGTAATAACCAGGTAATGTATGCGACAAGACACCTAAATCCGTTGCGCCTTGAACATTATCATGGCCACGGAAAATATTCGTGCCGCCACCTGACACACCCATATTGCCTAATGCCAGCTGGAAAATACAATATGCACGCGTATTATTATTACCCGTTGTATGCTGTGTTCCCCCCATACACCAAATAAAGGTACCAGGTCGATGTTCAGCCATTGTTTGAGCCGCTTTTAAAACATCAGCTTCATTAGCACCAGTGACACGTTCAACTTCTTCTGGAGTCCACTTAGCCACTTCTTTTTGAATTTCATCCATGCCATAAACACGTTGATTGATGAACTCTTTATCTTGCCAGTCATTTTTAAAGATATGCCATAACATACCCCAAACAAAGGCGACATCAGACCCCGGACGAATACTAATATAATGATCTGCATGTGCTGCGGTACGAGTAAAGCGTGGATCAACCACAACAATTGGGGCACCTTTCTCTTTCGCCCGAAAAATATGCTGCAACGATACCGGGTGAGCTTCTGCTGGGTTCGCACCAATGATAAATATAGCCTTGGCATTATGAATATCATTATATGAATTTGTCATGGCGCCGTAGCCCCATGTGTTTGCAACGCCGGCTACTGTAGTTGAGTGACAAATTCGTGCCTGATGATCGACATTATTGGTTCCCCAAAGGGCTGCAAATTTACGAAATAAATAGGCTTGTTCATTATTATGTTTCGCACTACCTAACCAATACACTGAATCAGGACCGGACTGTTCACGGATCGATAACATTTTATCGCCGATTTCATTAATGGCTTGTTCCCATGAAACACGCTGCCATTTCCCTGCTACTTTTTTCATTGGATATTTTAGACGCTTATCACCATGGCCATGCTCACGTAATGATGCACCTTTGGCACAATGAGAGCCAAGGTTAAAAGGGTGTTCGAAACTTGGCTCTTGACCGATCCAGACACCATTTTGAACTTCAGCAACGACTCCGCAGCCGACACTACAATGGCTACAGACACTGCGTACTTTTTTGATTTCACCTTCATCATAAGCATGGCGCTTACTTTCTGCAGCTTGGGCTTTCTGCATCATTGCTGGTGTTAATAAGCTCATAAAGGCTGCGCCACCTGCGGCAATACCTGAACCTTTGATAAATGCCCGACGATCAACGCCTGACTTCTGCGTGCTGGGCGTGCTGGGAGTGCTACGTTTGGTTAATTTCATAATAGGCTTTAAAAATCAGCAAGCTGATAATAAGTATTAACGTGTTCCGTACGTTGATACCCTTTGTTTTTGGGGAGGTTTTCTGGCGTTTTTTCAGTAGTCAGCTCTGTGGAAGCTTGCACTAGTGATGGCGTAAGAACTAAGGCGCTTGTTCCACCAATAGCCGTTGCCGTAATCTGGCTTAAAAATGATCGTCGATTAAGTGCTGGGCGTTGAGTCACACTATTCTCCAAAGTAAGGCTTTACAATAAAATACTGGATTAATTAACGACAGCATTTCACCAAAATTAAGTAGCGCCCAGTATCACCTAAACTAGACCTTAAAGCAAGTAAAATCAGCGGTAAACCGATGATTCCAAACTTATAAATCCAGCCCCAAACTGACCTATAACACGATAAAACTCAGCCGTGTTTTTATTTTTCAAATCGTTAAAAAAATCGTTGACCCACGGTGATAAATGTCGTTTGAAAAATTCTTCATCACTGACTATTGGCGTTCCTTCAGCAGTTAAAATCATTCGCATGACATCACACTCAGCAGCAATATGATCTTCTGGCTCTGCCGTGTCTTCTTGTCTTTCAAGTCCCAATTTAGCTAAATCAGTACGTAACTCAGCTAAAGGCTCCTCCATTAAAAATCCTGTTTGATAATAAGAGCTATACGGTATTAACTCGCCATGAGTGACACCTATAAACAAGCGTTGATACTGTTCATTAACATCCTGAGGATCTGATTTTCCTGCAATAGCCGTTAATTGTAACCACAACTTACCCATTGGACTTTCAGGTTCGTTGACTTCAATCGCCGCCAAATTCTCTAGTAACTCTTGATCAGGTGCTGCAGATAATAAACGCGCTAATAAGGCATATGTTTGTGAACGCCAAAGTGTATTTTCATCACTCATCACATAGGTCCTTTGGTCTCATTAAACATTGCTTTCACTCGACAATCTTCACACATTTTTAATCGCTCCAGAGCCGCTCCTTGAAACATCGCATGACCTTTTAATTTAACCATCATGGTGTCGATCATTTTCTGAGTTGCAAAACCTTTATTACAGCTAATGCAATGAAAGATAGCTTCTTCATGTAAGAGTCGATGTTGCCGAGCTTGTTCTCGATTAAAGAGATATTGAGGAATTAAACTAATCGCATCTTCGGGACAAGCCGTTTCACATAAGCCACATTGCACGCAACGATCTTCAATAAAATTCAACTGTGGTTGGTCAACACCATCTAACACTGCTCCAACAGGGCATACTGATACACATGAGTGGCATAAGGTACAGGCCGTGGTATCAATACTTATTTCACCAAAGGCAGCATCACCATCCAATGCCAATTTTTCTATAGGTTTTGCTGAATGTTGATGTAAATGCTCTAATGCAATTGAGATCATTCTGCGTTTATCGTCAACACCTGCAAACTGTGCTTTTTCAATCTTAGCCATCTTAGTGCTGTGAGATAGATGGTCTTTTAACTGCTGAATACTCTTTTCATTATAGAAATTAATAAGATCATTCTCATACGATAAGCCCGTTAATAACTGATTTGTTTTCGCTATTTCTTGCTGCAGTTCTTGCCAGTCATGATTATCCTGACTGCCTGCATCCCATACCGTTATACTGGCTACACCATAGGCCAAAGCACTCAGCCAAAAAGGCATAGCTAATGCAGCAAGCTCTTCAATCGAAAAACAAATAATATGATTATTTAATTGCTCTCCCATTGCATCAATGATCATCTCGCCTTTATCTTTATCATGAATCACTAATTGTGGTGGCTGAGTCTCACTGTCGAAATAGCATTTAAGCATAGCCCGTAAACGGTTCACACTGACATCTAATGTTGGTAGAGCATAACTTATCGCACCGGATGGACAGACAGCAGTACAACTACCACAACCCTGACATAAAGAAGGTTCAACCGATATCACATCAGCCCGGCTACTAATCGCCTCAGCGGGGCAGGCATCGATACATTGAGAACAGCCTTTTAATTCACGTCGTGAATGAGCACAAATAGAGGCTTTATAATTAAAATACCGTGGTTTATCAAATGTGCCAACTAGTTCGGGAAGTTGCTGCAATGCCTCTGCTAGGGCTTGACCATCCTCCTTAGGAGCAAAATAACCTAAGGGTAAAACGGGCACTGTCATGACCGTTTCACTCAATAAATCGAGCACTAAATCAACGGTGAAATGAGTCGAATCAAACTCCACCTTAAACTGACCTAACCAGCCGTTAATAGCCGTAGGTATTTGAGTGCTAGTCTGCAGCTCTAAGCTAGTGAGATGAGGAGTGACCGCCTCAATCTGTTCACTACTCCCAATGATTAATAGTCGTCCTTTAGAATTAAACTCTATTAAATCAACGGGCATTATTTCTCTCTCACCCACTTGTTGTACGTGCTTATGCAAGCTTGTCATCCTCGTTATTATGGTTGTCATCGCCCTGCTGAGAAGAAGTTCTTTCCACTTCATCATCAGCAAGTTTAATGTCTTCTGCTTCAGGTCTTGTTTTTTGTTCCGCTAACGTTAACATGCGCTTCATCTCTTGAGTAACTAGTTTACCGAGAGGATTAAAGCTGGTGAAGTCTTCGTCATATTCATTCATATGATCAACCTCTTGGAATTCTGGCTGACGAAACAAAGCGGCCAGTGCAGATTTTTTTGTATCCGCTTCCACGCCTTCTTGCTGCCAAATAGGTACTGCGTCTTCTGCTAATGTGGAGTCATTATTTTCATTAGTTAGCTCTTGATCCTGCTCAGTATCTTGCTGCTGTTCAGGTGGGGATGGCGTGGTCTCATCATCATGCTCAGCGTGTGGCTCTAATTTCTTCCTAGACCATCGAGATAAAACACCTTCATCTGCTGAGCGTTTATCTACCATGTTTCTGCTCACTACCATGCCACTGTTTACGTCTACGTTTCTTCGGCTGTTCAGGCTTATAGTGCTCTAAAACAAATGCTTCTAACCACTGGCATAATTGTTCCGATAACGGGGCATTAAAAACCTGTTCCCCCGTCTCCATATACGATGCTGCCTCGTCATAATCTACAGTAATCAGTAAAGGTGATAAGGTTTCATCATCTTGACTCGCTACCAAATACACTTTTGGCTGTTCTGAGGTTAGATTATGATAGTAAGAATCACAATGTAGCGGGTAAAGCTGTAAAGTTAGATCAGGCCAAATATGGACTTCACCCTGTGATTCTAAAGTCGCTAATTCTGGGGATGAATACCCCGGAACAAGCCCCTTTAAGATCCAAAAATCGTTACCCCAAGCATGCTGGCTTTTTTGTTTCAGCATGACCGCTGCAACTGAAACGTGATCTGTCGATGATTCCATCATTGTATTGATTAAACTACTTCGCAACTTCAACCTGGGTAACTTTTTGCAAGCCTCTTGGTAATTTATTACCTCGTTTACCTCGCTCACCCGTGTAATGTGCAATATCGGCAGTTTTTAAGGTTAAATGACGTTTTCCAGCATGTAATGTCACACTTCGCCCTTCCGGGATCACGGTAACAGAATGTAACCATTCTTGTTTAGCAATAAATCGTGCTTGAGGAATACCAATCAAACGAACCCCTTTACCCTTATTCAAATAAGGCATTTCGCTAGCAGCAAAAACTAATAAACGTCCATCTCCAGCTGCCACTGCCAGACTATCTGTATCAGGGTTATCTAACCATATTACCGGTAATATTTCCGCCCCTTCTGGTAAGTTAAATAAGGCTTTACCTGCTTTATTTTTTGCTAATAGGTTTTCTAATGTGGTGACAAATCCATAGCCTGCCGTGTTTGATAATAATAGTGGCTTATCTAGTGCGCCGGCTAAAACAGCAACAAAACGAGCGTCTGTTGGCATTTGGAATCGGCCGCTTAACGGTTCGCCTTGTCCCCGTGCAGAAGGCAAGGTATGGGCTGAAACGGAATAGCTTCGCCCTGTAGAATCGAGAAATACAATTTGCTGATTACTACGTGCATTCACTGAGAGCATATAACGATCACCAGTACGGTAATTTAAGGCTTCGGCATCCACATCATAGCCTTTAGCAGCCCTCACCCAACCACTTTCAGACAACACAATTGTCAATGGCTCGGTGGGCAATAACTCCGTTTCACTCAGTGCTTTTGCTGCATCACGATTAACAATTTGTGATCGGCGGTCATCACCATATTTCTCTGCATCTGCAATCAATTCTTTACGAATTAACGTTTTTAACCGTGTATCTGAACTCAGTAATAGCTCTAATTTCTTTCTTTCCTTGATAAGATCATCCATCTCACCACGGATCTTCATTTCTTCTAATTTAGCTAAATGACGTAGTTTTAATTCTAAAACTGATTCAGCTTGACGCTCGCTAATACCAAAGCGTTCCATCAACACTGGCTTAGGCTCATCCTCTGTGCGAATAATCGCAATGACTTCATCAATATTAAGGTAAGCAACCAGCAAACCTTCTAATACATGTAGGCGATCAATGATTTTATCTAAGCGATATTGCAAACGACGACGTACGGTTTCCGTCCGATATGTTAGCCACTCTACTAATAAACTACGTAAATCTTTAACTTGAGGACGACCATCTAGGCCAATCATATTCATATTCACGCGATGACTACGTTCAAGATCGGTTGTGGCAAATAGATGAGACATTAAACCATCAATATCAACACGATTTGACCGCGGCACAATCACCAGTCGAACAGGGTGTTCATGATCAGATTCATCACGAAGATCAGCCACCATAGGTAATTTTTTGTTCTGCATCTGTGCGGCTATTTGTTCAATTATTTTGGCGCCAGACACCTGATAAGGTAAGGCATGAATAATCAGCTCTTCCCCTTCTTTATCATAACAAGCTCGTTGACGTACGCTGCCTCTACCGCTTGTATAGATTTTTACTAACTCTTCAGGTGACGAAACAATTTCACCACTGGTTGGAAAGTCAGGCCCTTGAATATCCTCTAACAACTCTTCTAATTTTGTACTGGGTTTTTTCAATAATCGTAAACAGGCGTTAACCACTTCACGTAAATTATGTGGAAGTATATCGGTCGCCATTCCGACAGCAATACCACTACCGCCGTTTAATAGAATATTAGGTAATCGTGCTGGCAATAATTGTGGCTCATTCATAGTGCCATCAAAGTTAGGCACCCATTCAACCGTACCTTGGCCTAATTCACCCAATAATGTTTGCGCATATGCCGTTAATTTTGATTCGGTATAACGCATAGCAGCGAAGGATTTAGGGTCATCCATCGACCCCCAGTTACCTTGGCCATCAATCAAAGGATGACGATATGAAAATGGTTGCGCCATTAACACCATAGCTTCATAACACGCAGAGTCACCATGAGGATGGTATTTACCTAATACATCACCTACCGTTCGAGCTGATTTTTTATGTTTTGAGGCAGCACTTAACCCCAATTCAGACATCGCATAAATAATACGACGTTGTACTGGTTTTAAACCATCACCGACATGAGGCAAAGCACGATCTAAAATAACGTACATGGAATAATCCAAATACGCTTTCTCAGTAAAGTCTCGAACGGGTAATTGTTCTAAATCATCAACTAATGAACTCATCGTTTACAGGTCTCGTGTCATATTAAACTGTCGCCAAGTCGCCTTGTTCTTCTAGCCATTCTTTTCTATCCGAAGCACGTTTTTTAGCCAATAATCTATCCATCACCTCATTTGTGCTCATCTTTTTGTCATTTTCTTCGTTTGTTTCACTCTCTTCTATCGCCTCGATAGTTAAGCGAATTAGGCGACGTGTATCTGGCGCCATTGTTGTTTCTCTTAACTGTAAAGGATTCATCTCACCTAAGCCTTTAAATCGCTGAACATTCACTTTGCCTTTAATTTTATCTTTCTCGATCCTATCTAAGATAATCTGTCTCTCTTCATCATCAAGTGCATAAAATATTTGTTTTCCGACATCCACTCGATATAAGGGAGGCATGGCAACACAGATATGTCCCTGTTCCACTAGAGGTCTAAAGTGTTTTACAAATAAGGCACATAATAAAGTAGCAATATGAGCCCCATCTGAATCGGCATCGGCAAGGATGCAAATTTTGCCATAGCGTAATCCTGACAAATCATCAGAACTAGGATCAACACCAATGGCGACCGCAATATCATGCACTTCTTGCGAGGCTAACACTTGGCCTGAATCAACTTCCCAGGTATTTAATATTTTTCCTCGTAAAGGCATAATGGCTTGGAACTCTCGTTCACGGCCTTGTTTGGCACTCCCTCCGGCAGAGTCTCCCTCCACTAAAAATAGTTCTGTACGAGTCACATCCTGAGATGAACAATCAGATAGTTTACCTGGTAAGGTCGGACCTGACTGCACTCGTTTTCGTACCACTTTTTTCGCTTGTTTTAAGCGGGATTGAGCGCTGCTGATTGCCAGATCGGCAATTTTCTCACCCTCTTCAACATGGTGATTCAACCATAAACTAAAGGCATCTTTTACTGCTCCAGACACAAAACCAGCACATTGACGTGAAGATAAGCGTTCTTTTGTCTGTCCAGAGAATTGTGGATCTTGTAATTTAACGGAAAGCACATAACAACATTGAGTCCAGACATCTTCAGGTGATAACTTCACTCCACGGGGTAATAAACTACGAAACTCACAAAATTCACGTAAGGCATCTAATAGACCTGTTCTCAAGCCATTAACATGCGTACCACCCTGTGCAGTTGGAATTAAATTAACATAACTTTCTGCTAGCTCTTCGCCTTGCTCTATTTGCCACATCAAAGCCCAATCAACTTGTTCATTATCACCTTTAATATTACCTACAAAAGGGAGTGGAGGAACACAGGGTTGATCTGTCATCATCGAGCTTAAATAACTATTCAAGCCATCTTCATAACACCAGCGGTCTTCAATTTTTTCTTCGCCAGAATAGTCCGTAAACGTCACCACTAAACCGGGACATAGCACTGCTTTTGCTCTTAAGACATGACGCAGACGTGACACTAAAAACTTAGGTAAATCAAAATAGGACTCATCAGGCCAAAAGTGAACGCTTGTACCCGTATTACGTTTACCGACGGTGCCTATTTCTGCTAATTCTTCTACCTTTAATCCATGTTCAAAAGCAATGGCATATTCTTTCGATTCACGGCGTATTTTTACCTCTAGGCGTGTTGATAAGGCATTAACAACCGATACACCCACACCATGCAAACCACCAGAGAATTCATAATTCTTATTCGAGAACTTACCACCAGCATGAAGACGAGTTAAGATCACTTCTACGCCGGGCACACCTTCTTCAGGATGAATATCAACCGGCATTCCACGGCCGTTATCCACTACTTCTAAAGAATTATCCTGATGTAAAATAACATTAACTTGCGTCGCATAGTCTGCGACTGCCTCATCAATACTATTATCAATGACTTCTTGCGCCAAGTGATTGGGCCGCGTGGTATCGGTATACATGCCCGGTCTTTTTTGAACCGGTTCTAATCCCTTTAAAACCTCAATGGCTGAGGCATCATATTTATTCGTCATTGTGATAACTTCATCATAAGAGTGAGTGCTGCCAAAAAGTTTAGATGGAAGGTTAACATACAAACACTCTCTTGATGTCATCGAAACTGCATAAAATTGACAGTACTAACAAATAGAGTAGCATAGAGAATATTAGTATTTACTTATCTTGATAGTATCCAGTGAATAGTCGCTACAACTGTCTTCACCTTTGCAGGAAATATTATTGTAGATAGACGCGTTCTCTTAACAAATAGCCGCCATCCAAAGGGATGAGCTTAACCCTATTTGTCGGAGCTAAGCTATTTCCAGCATCCTTTACTCGTTTATGCCCGCCGATAAAAAACACATCAAAAGGCTTGGCAATAGACTCAACTAAAATTCAAACCTAAAACACAAATTTAGGTCTACATGATAGAAAAGGTTTAACCATGAAAAAAGTACTTTTACTACTAACAATGTTAATTACTCAAGCTGCCCTTGCTGATCAACATCAGCAGTTCACTCAACAAGGTAAAGTAGCCATTAAAGAATTTGCAGGCACGCTCAAAGGAGCCTTAGTTGCTGCAATGAAATCAGGTGGGCCAATTGAAGCGATTAATGTTTGCAATCAAGTGGCCCCCTCAATTGCCGCCGACTTATCACAGAAATATGGTTTTGAAATTGCTCGTACAAGCCTCAAGGTGCGTAATCCAAATAATACTGCGGATAAGTGGGAGCATGATGTTCTACATCAATTTGAAGAGCGCAAACAACAAGGTCAGGATATTAAAACATTATTTATTAATGAAGCCATCACTCAGACTGCTAGTCATGAACTTCGGATGATGAAAGCCATCCCTACTGGTGAAGTGTGCCTCACCTGCCATGGTCGTAAAATTGCTCCCACTATCCAAGCAAGAATTAATCAACTTTATCCTCATGATCAAGCAGTAGGGTTTAGTTTAGGCGATATTCGTGGCTCATTTACAGTGCGTAAGATTATTGACTAAATTAAATAGCAATGTCATTACTCATCATTAATTAATGAATTTATCACTTTATTTATGACCAGAAATAATGATACGGTACATTCGCTAGAATTTAACAATAACAACACTATATTGAGGACAACAATGACACTTTTCACACGACTTCTTACATTGGCCATGATGCTTATGCCAATTCTCGCCTATTCTCATGGTGCTCCACGTTTAAAAGTGGAAGAAACAATCATCATTAACGCTGCACCAGCTGATGTCTGGAATGCAGTTAGAAACTTTGACAGCATTCATGCTTGGCATCCAGCTATTGAATCGACTCAAGCGAGTGGTAATGAAAATGGTGCAACACGCACTTTAACCCTCAGCAATGGCGGAACGATAGAAGAAACTTTGAAAAAAGTTGATCAAGAAAGAATGGTCATGAACTATCAAATTACGAGTATGAGCAATGCTGGAGAAATTGATGATCACGGTACGCCACATGCCGTACCTGTCGTTCCTGTCAGTAAATATAAGGCATGGTTAAGTGTTACGGCTGATGGCGATGGCAGTAAAGTAAGCTGGAAAGGTAAGTTTTTCCGTGCATACCATGGTCATGAAACTGTTCCACCAAAAGAGTTAGATGATAATACTGCAAAATCAGCTATTTCAGCGATTTACACAGCAGGCTTAGAAAGCTTAAAAGCACAATTGGAAAAGTAATTTCCTCTCATTCATAAAAAAAGCCCGTGTAAACTGACGTTTACACGGGCTTTTTTTATGAGAGCTTAAGGTCTTATTTTAAAGAAATGCTTTCTGTTCGACCTTTCTCTTCAACATTTAATTTGCCTTCGCTTGCTAGCCAACCAATTGCACGCTGCACAGACTTCGCATCTAAAACCGTATCCTTAGTGATTTTAGTGACGCTGCTTGCACCATTTTCATCAAGATATTTCCATACTACACCTGCTGCTGTACCAATTGAACCTGCCATTTCATACTCCACATCAACGTTTATTTTACTCAAAAAATACTCTGAGTCCTCCAGCAATCAAAGCATTGTAAGGCTATGATTTTATATTATTATTTATCATCGACATAGAGAACTTCTTCCCGATCTTCTTGTTCATCACTTTCATCTTGAAAACCTTCTTCTTCCCAACTATAGATTTTTTCAATAGGCTTCGGATCGTGGTGTCTAAAAATAATGGCACAAATCATCCCCATTAAAGCCCCAAAAAAATGTGTTTCAAATGAAATTTCTTCCTTTGTCGGTAAAACTCCCCATACCATGCTGCCATAGAGGAAAAAAACAATCATCGACAATGCCATCGCGGGTTTATCCCGTCGTATCACGCCAATAATAAATAAGAAAAACATCAATCCATGAGTTAAGCCACTGGCACCAAGATGATGTGCTTGCCGTGCAAATAACCACACGCCAATACCTGAACCTATATAGATAATAAACAGTGTCCATTTTGCTGATTTAGGGTATTCATAAAACAAAGCAGTGACTAAAATAAACAAGGCCAAGGTATTGGATAATAAATGCTCAAATGAACCATGAAGTAAAGGGGCAACAAGAATACCGGTTAAATGATCGACTTCTAGCGGGTAAATACCATAGCCACTGAGATCAACATTAAAGACTAACTCTCCGCCCTTTATCAGCCATATAAAAACAATCGCAACAATCACTTTTATTGCTATCGGTTTTAAGAGTACTTCTGCTTGCTGCTCCATTAAACTGCCTCTGCAATGGCCTGACAAGCACTCATAATGACTGTTCTTGGCGCCGCAATATTCATGCGCATAAAGCCTGTTCCTACTTCACCAAAACTAATTCCAGGGTTCATTCCTACTTTAGCTTGATGGATAAAAAAGGATTTTAACGCTTCATCACTCAAGTCGAGCTGACGGCAATCTAGCCATAATAAATAAGTACCTTGCGAGGGCATTACGGTTATCTGAGGAAGCGTATCAGCAAAAAACTGTGTGACTTGATTTCGCGTTTCATCGAGATAAACCATTAATTCATCTAACCACTTTTCCCCGCCTCGATAAGCAGCCTCAAAAGCGGTCAAACTAAAAGGGTTACTGGCACTCACATGACCGGCATCTAAGACTTTTTTAATCGCTTGCCACTGCTGACGTTGATTAGTCACTAAACATGACAAACCCAAACCGGGAATATTAAACGTTTTACTTGGTGAAACAGCCGACACAATCGCCACATCATCAGCCAAGGTGGCTAAAGGAATATGTTTATAGTCAGGGTAGATCAAATCAGCATGGATCTCATCAGAAATGATCGTTAAGTCATAGCGACGAGCAATGGCGATTATCTGCTCCAACTCTTCTTGTAACCACACTCTGCCACTTGGATTATGAGGTGAACATAATAATAAACAGGTCGCTCCTGCTGCCGCACACTGCTCTAGATGTTCGAAATCTATCCTATACACACCCTGCTCTAATTTCAGTGGGTTCTCAATAAGCTGACGCTTTGTTTCGGTTACCGCAGCAAAGAAAGGAGGATAAATTGGTGGTTGCACAATAATGCCATCCCCTACCTCCGAGAGCGCTTCAATTGCTGCATGCATTGATGGTACAACGCCAGGACACATTAATATTGATTTTTTATCTATTGTCCAATTATGCCGAGATTGAAACCATTGCTGCATTGCAATAATGGCACTATCGGGATATAGGGTATAGCCATAGATAGGATGCTGTGCTCGTTGCACTAGTGCTTGTGTCACCGCCTCAGGAGCCGGTAAGTCCATATCAGCCACCCATAGCGGCACGATATCTTCCGTTCCAAAATATGCTAAACATGCGTCATACTTGAGGCTAGAAGTAGAATCACGATCAATAATACGATCAAAATCAGTCATTATTTTCTACGCCATAGTGTCAGATCAGATAAGGTATGCTGGAATTTACGACTCGTTTCACGGATAACAAATGGAATCTGTCTCGGTGCTTCTATCAACTCAAAATGATGCTCTAAAAGTGATTTCAGGCCATCCAATGTGGTGACATTTTCACCATCTACTTTACGCCCTCCCAGCCAGTTTTCTTTTTTGGTATGCTCTTCTAACCAGGTGTAAGGAGAGGCGATCACTAATACTCCACCGGAATTGATCCGTTGGTGAATGCTAGTCAAAAATAATGCAGGATCGTATAAACGATCAATCAAATTAGCAGCCAAGACTAAATCATAAGCGGTGAAATATGGCTTCAAATTACACGCATCACCTTGTAAAAACTCAACTTTTTGACTCACCGAGTCTAAGTCTAAATCTTTTAAGTACCGCTCCCGATAATGCCGTAACTCACCTTCATCAGCAATGCTATATCGAATCACCCCTTGCTCAGCGAACTGCACGCCTAAGTTAATCAATCTTGCTGAAAAATCAATGCCTGTCACATGATCAAAATGCTGTGCCAACTCAAAGCTCGCCCGACCCACGGCACAACCGATATCAAGAGCCTTGTCAGCAGGGTGATCTCCTAATGCTTTTATTGCTATCTGAGCCAAAGTTTTAGGGAAATTATCCACATCAAAATAGCGATCTCCATAGTGGAATTCTGCATATTCCGATAACATTTTATCGTCTTCATAATGTGACACCGCTTGCTCCTTTATTCCGTCAGCGACAATATATCGAAAACCTGCATGCTGGAAAAAATGTTTCCGGAAAGCATAGCGGGCTGTTTTTCTACTTTCATTACCACTTGAGATCCACGAACCTCCTTTAAACAAGCCATGACGTCCATCAAACGTGGGCATAGTAAAGTCATCGTAAAAAGGGTGAACTTTAAAACCATCAAAAGGATAGATCGTGGTTTCTGTCCACTGCCAAACATTACCCACGACATCATATAACTGCCCATGAGAGAACTGATTAACAGGACACGGAGATGCCGCGTGATCACAATGAATATTGGCATTCGCTTGTTGACCATTTTGTAATTCATCAACGGTCGACACATCGTATAAACGTTGCCATTCGTCTTCTGTTGGCAGGCGAACAGCCAGTCCAGACTGCTGAGCTTTCCAGTTACAAAAAGCCTTCGCTTCATGGTAATTGACTTCCGCAGGCCAGTCCCAAGGCATATCAATAATTTCAGTCATTAATCGACATTGCCATTGGTCTCCCACTTTAAGCCAAAAACTAGGATGAGTTGCCTGCGAGAACTCCAACCACTGCAAGCCCTCTTGTTGCCAATAAGATTCATCTTGATACGCACCAGCTTCAACAAATTCTAGAAACTCTTGGTTGCTGACTAGAAATTGACTAGCTTGGAATGATTGAACCTCAATATGATGTGAACCATATTCATTATCCCAACCATAAACCTCATCAGAGGTTTTACCTAATTCAACTTGACCCGCTGTGATAGTGATTAAGCTATTTTCAGGGGCCTGATGACTACGTTGTTGCCAAGCTTGCCAAGCAGAATGCGTTTGTATTAATTCTAGCTCTTGCTGACGAATTAGAACGGATGATGTTTCAATATGGATTTGTTCATGCTCAACCCCCATCATAATGGTCCACCATGGGTGTTGCCAATTTATAGGTAAGCTGAGAGGAACTGTCTCAATCAGGGTATTGATGGCCTGTCTAACTTGCTGACGGTAAGCCTTTACTTTCTCTACAGCCGGCCAGTCATAATGCATTTCATTAAGATCATCCCAACTCATTTCGTCCACACCAATAGCAAACATTGATTCAAATTGTGGATTAATTCGCTCAGTAATTAAACCTGCCAAAAGCAACTTATTAATAAAAAAAGTAGCGGTATGACCATAGTAAAAAATAAGAGGATGACGTAATGAAATGGGCTTTTTATAATAAGCCCGATCGTCAGCTAATGTTTCAAACAATGATTCATATCGTTCAAAAGTGGCATTAAAATAATCAGCAATTTCTTGTCGTTTAGCCTCAACATCTTCCCCATTCAGCAAAGGTGTTCTTAAATACTGTTCAGCTAACATTCTTAATCCTTTTTATCTGCAATTATTCGTAGACAGTTATCTCTAACAATCGTTACAACAATAAGTCGTACACTCTGACATCGTTTACAAAATATATTCTTTTGAAAAAATAATCGCTGGAACAGTTTGGCAATATTCATCTATTTCCCATAAGGCCTTACATACTTTCTCAGCTTGGTTTTGCTCTAAATCAGTCCATATTACATGCCACAACAGCATGCCATTCATCTCATAATGTTTAACAAGGGAATAGCCCCCTTCTGTCAGTTGTTTTACAGTAGGTGATATTTTTTTCAATAATGTCTCTGCTTCTTCCTCAGTCTGAAAGGCTCCTAAAATCAGCGTCGCATTGACGATTTCTGTACGCTTAACTTCCTGAACAATCTTAGACTGCTGACATTGATCGGTAGACAACTGCACAACAGGCTGCTGAGATGAATTTTCTTGTAGCTGGCTAATGTTTTTACCCGTAGCCTGATCAGCTTGCTTAAAGGCATCATCTAATAAGGTTATCATCTGCCTAGTTCGCTGTTGATTATCTTTTGCACCTAAAACAACCGCTGTTAACCGCGTTCCGCCACGCTGAACAGAGCTCATAATATTATAAGCAGATGCACAGGTAAATCCTGTTTTTAAACCATCCATTCCTGAATACAGCCGCAATAAACTATTACTATTCTGATACTGTTTTTTATAATCAAAATAGGGCTGTGAGAAGTAATGATAATAATCAGGAAAATCTCGTCTAACAGCCTCAGCTAATAGAACCATATCCCATGCAGTAGTCACTTGGTGACGGTTCGGTAATCCTGATGCATTTTTGAAGCTTGTATTGCTCATGCCTAAACGCCGAGCTTGCTGGGTCATCTTTTTAGCAAACATCACTTCCGTTCCAGCCAAATACTCTGCCAATAAAAAAGCAGCGTCATTCGCTGACTGTGTTGTAACCGCTAAAATAGCTTGTTCAACCGTAATCTGTTCACCTTGCTTTAAACCAAGCTTAACCTTAGCTTGCTTTGCAGCTCCTTGCGTAATAACAATCGCATCTTCTAAGCTAATCGTATTCTCTTGCAGGGCTTGAAAGGTTAAATACAAGGTCATCACCTTGCTAAGTGAAGCGGGATACCAGAGATGATTAGCATTTTCTTCACTCATCACCTCACCTGATGCTGAATCAATCACAATACTGGCTGTCATCGCCTGTGCTGGCAGATGAAAGGCTAACAAATAAAAACAGAGAAACAAGGTACTCCAGCAGAGTCTTTGCTGATTATTTTTCTGCCGACACTTTGTTTGAGACAACACCATTTTGAGCCTCTTCTATTTATTATGTTGAGTCAGCCACGCTATTTTTGCTGATGATTCGACTGAACAACTCCATTTGTAAGCCAAATTAATGGTTTCAGCACAGGCATAAACGCCATGTCCTTTAACAATAGCCACTTTATGATCAACGAGGCTATTTGCTATTGCAGCAGGAGCTAACTCTACATAGTGTTCATAAGGGATGGAGATTACAGGGACTGTTGGGAAATAATACTGCCCTTCAAAATCAATTGGTGAAAAGTCTTCGCCTTTAAAACTTAATGATATTGCATGGGGACCGTGGCTATGCATCACAGCTTTCACATCTGGGTTACGTTGATAAACCTGAATATGTAGAGCGGCATCTAATGAAGCCCCCTCCTCAGTTAAACCATCAATATGGCATTTAACTAAATCGTCTACCGCCAAAGTATCCGCACAACAACCGGTGGGGGTCAGCCAAATTTCATCATGAAATCGGAAAGAAGCATTACCACTATGAGAGTCGTTACAGCCATATTGGCGTAACCAGTGATAATGATCGACTAGTTGTTGTTTTAATAACTCACGACTCATCAGTATCCCCTGCCGCCAGATTATCAATATGTCGTAACCATTGCTGGGCTTGATTACGTTCATTATCAAAGCCACTGGCCTTAATAAACTGCCTCTTAGCTTGTTGAATATCATCTAAATGAAAGTAGGTCATGCCCAATAATAACGCTGCTTGGCCCACCTTAGTATCAGATAGTTTTTGTATACTATTGTCTAAAGGGATCGCAGCCTTGTCCCATTGTTCTAAACCAAACAACACTCGGCCTAATTTCAAATCTGTTTTACCACTTTCATCTAAAGCCACCACTTGCTGTAAGACATCAGCGGCACGTTCAGCTTCTTTTGCTGCCAGCCAACTGTCAGCCAAGCGATTTAAGTTATCAATATCCGCCTGTATCACACCAGATTCTATGCCCTCGCTCAGTAATTGCGCTGACTTATAGGGAATATGAAGGTATCGATACATATCAGCCATATTGACCAAAATTTTGCTATCTCCCAACTCTAATCGTTGGGCTAACATTTTCACTGCAAGGCCCGTGAACTCCTTTTTTTGCTGTAAATATAACGCTGATAATTGAGCCCAATAGGTTTTCTTATATGGGTAGAGAGGCACGACCTTCTCTAACACGGTGATGGCCGACTTATATTGCTTCAACTCTAAATGAGCTGATAATAATATTTGATACCATGATTCCTTTGCCGAAGCGTCCCTCTTAATCGCGGTATTGATGTATTTAATTGTTTTTTTATACTCTTTGACCCGATAGTAAGCACTCGCAATCAATACATAAGCACTATTCGGAGGACTCGCTTCTTTTTCTAACCACTGCTCTAACAAACTAATACCCTCCCTGTATTGATCATCAGCCAGTAAGAGCTGCGCTAAATTATAATGCAGATCATGGATTACTTTTTCAGGTAAGGCATGGGTATCTAAGGCTAATTGAAACTGTTTACTGGCCTGAAGATAATTCTCTTGAGAGGAGTATAAATAACCTAATGTCTGCCGCACAACAGCCACATCATATGACTCTGCCGGCAGCTGTTTGACTAAATCATTTAATTTTTTTTCAGCTTCGCTTAATTGTTCATTAGCCATTAGCTCCTGAGCACTACTCAAAGCCTTATACGTTTTCTCAGTCAGTAAATACTGACTCTCTTCTTCAGCCATACCCTGCCATGACAACATTAAAGTGACTAGCAGGAATAGGCTTCTAAGGGGGGCTAATTTTTTCATCTATTGAGCCAACTTAAATTCAATTTCTTGTGTTGCCTGACGTTCAACAGGCTGCCCATCCACTACTTTAGGTTTAAACTTCCATTTTGCAATCGCTTTTAATGCTGCTTTATTAAAAATAGTCTTTGTTGTCGCACTTACCACAACGGCATCACGTACTAAACCTTGTTTAGTTATGGTAAATGCCACCGTAACGACTCCTTCTAATCCACGACGAGAAGCCGAGCGAGGATAGCGAGGTGGAATACGAACTAAGGGAATGACTTCATCATCCATCATGGGCGCAGCAACAGGTACAGGCGCGGCAATAGGAGCAGCATTAGCGGCAAAGTCGCCTAGATAGGGCCCACCAGCAATATTAAGCGGCACATCAATTCGGGGCACATCTAATTTAGGCGTCGGTGCATTTAATTTTTCTGCCTGTGGTGCCGGAGCTTCAGGCGGTGGTGGCGGCTTTTTCGGTGGTGGTGGTTTTTTCGGTAATTCTCGTTTTTTAGTCTCGGTCAATGTATCTCGTTTTAAACGAACAAAGTCTAATAAGCGAATATCTTCTGTTACTACTCGCTCAATACTTTGTGCTGATGTCATCTGTTGCATCAAGGTAAATAAACCAAGATTGACTAATAAAGCCAACAGCAAACCCATAGTTAGACGCATTTAATAACGCCCTTAATCACGTTCAGCAGCAATAGAAACATTAGCCACGCCAGCTAGTCGAGCTTGATCCATCACTTCAATTAACAAGCCTGTTTTTGACTCTTGATCTGCCAAGATAATCACCGAGCCTTCAGGGTTTTCAGCATGCATACGTTCAACATTAGCCCGCACTGCTCGGCGGTCTATCTGACGTTTATCCATCCACACTTCACCATTTGGTTTAATCGCAATCAAAATATTTGCATGCTCTTTCTTAACAGCTGTTTTTGCTGACGGACGACTCACATCAACCCCCGTTTCTTTTACAAACGAAGTGGTCACAATAAAAAATATCAATAGAATAAACACCATATCAATCAATGGAGTCATATTCACTTCTGCAATCGCGCCACTTTGGCGATGTGAGTGCCTGTTTCTCATAATTTAAGTCCTAGCCATCCTATTTAGTCCCTTCTTAATGAATCAGCAACATTATCAACCGAACGAGTCACTCGCTGTTCTAATTGAGCACTAAAATACAGTCCCGATAAGGCCGCTAATAAGCCGCCCATTGTGGTGATCAAGGCAACAGAAATCCCTCCTGCCATTCCCCTCGCATTCCCCGTACCAAAGACGGTTAACACATCAAAGGTTTGAATCATGCCGTCTACCGTGCCCAATAAACCTAACATTGGCAAGGCAGCAATAAGGGTACGAATAGACATTAAATTTTGCTTTAATGCCATTCTATTTTCAGCAATCATACCTTCACGAATTTTATGAGCATACCAACTGCTGCGTTCAGTTCGATGGTGCCACTCTGTTAACATCTCTTTAAACTGTGAGGGGTGGACAAAATAGACAAATAAATAACGTTCGATAATTAATGTCCACATCACTACTGATGCCAATAAAATTAGCCATAAAACCAACCCGCCACTTTCTAGTAGCAGTTGAATATTAAATAGATTATTGCTCAGAGATTCCATTTTGACTCTCTGCATTACGTGCAATTAATGCTGCACTTTCTTCATCTAATATTTGCACTAAACGGTTACTTTTCCCTGAGATTGCACTGTGAATTAACAAAATAGGAATCGCTACCGCTAAGCCTAACTCAGTCGTCACCAACGCTTGAGAAATACCACCTGACATCAACTTAGGATCGCCGGTGCCAAATAAGGTGATTGATTGGAATGTTTCAATCATGCCTGACACCGTACCCAATAGCCCTAACATTGGAGCGATAGCAGCTAAAACAGCTAAGGTGATCAAGCCACGTTCAATTTTGGGGATTTCACGTAAAATGGCTTCATCTAATTTTAACGATAATGTTTCCACATCATTCTCTTTATCGTCGTTATAAACAGATAAAATACGACCCAATGGATTTTTGGTATTTGCCTGTGTATTTTGCTGTTGCAGTGTCACGCCACGGCCTACTAATGTTAAGTAAACAAAACGCTGTAACGCTATAAGCAAACCTATTACACCTAGAAGCAAGATAATGTATCCAATCCAACCACCTTGTTGTATACGTTCTTTTAAATCAGGAGATTGCACTAATAAGGCCATTAAGGCACCACGAGTAGGATCAATAACAACAGGCTGAACACTGTCATCATTTATGGCAGAAAAGTCAGTCACCAGATCTCGTAAACGTTCAACAGGCTGACGACCTAACTCAACCAAACTTCCCGTTTCAGGCAAATAGCGTAGAAACTTTCCATCGGTAAAGGCCGTAAATACGCCAACACGAGTAACTTCACTCTCTTCAATATGACCTTCAGCAGTAATCACTGGCACTGAAAAACGACTGACCTTAGCTGACTCGGTCATTTCTTCTTGTAGTAATAGCCAAAACTGATGTAATTCTTGAATGGTCGGTTGCTGTTTACGTTCAGCCATTGCCGTTAAGAACTCACCACGATTTTCTTTTTGTGCAGAGATCATCGAGCTTTCTAAAACACCGCGGCTATCATTCGCCATCTGGCGCGCGGTACCGAATAGTTCACCCAATGAACCTGACTTTTCTTTCAATAAGGTTTCTTGGGTGATCAAGGTTTTCTCATAATCTTGAAAAGCCTGATTGAGTTGACTGGTTCTTTGTTCTTCGAATGCAAGCTGAGTTTTAGCATCTGCAAGGAGTTGAGCTTGGCCATCACGTGCAGTTACAAACTCTGCTTCACGCAGTTTATTGTGTTGTTGCTCAAGTACTCGCTCACGCTTAACTTGTTTGAGTAGTTCATCCAAGTTTGCAGGTTTGTCTGCCGCCATGGCGAAAGGCAAACCCATAAAAGCGAATAAGGCCAAGGAGATTAGTATTTTCATTGTGCCACCTCCGCGGTTTTAACCGGCAGCACGAGTAAATCTGGTGGCAGTTGTTTTTTGGCGACTTTTAGCCCTTGTGAGATAGATTGGCGATAGCCATCATCCAGTTGTTGCCACTGACCTTGATGCCAGATTCCCGCCTCTAAACCATCTAAGCTTAGATAGTACAAACTGACACGTCCAATCCGCAAAAATTCAACCGTTCTAGTCTGTCCCTCTGCTAGCATTAATTCACCACGGTATGCTTCAATCGTACGGCCATATTCGGTTTCAACTTGATACGCTTCAAGAATACGGCGATATTTCTCTGCTAAACTGACATCAGCACGTTCCATTAATGTTTGTAGCTGTAAAACACGTAGCTGGCGTTCTTCGGGTAAGAAAGGAATATCTAAAGAAACAAACTGAGCCATGGTCTCAATCATTTTTAACATTAAGGGCACAATATCACGCTGTGTTGTTTCAATATTACGCAATTGCAAGGCCATTGAGTCTAATTCGCCTTTTTGCGAAACAACCAGCTTATTTAATTGCTCGTTATAAGCCCGCAAACTTTCTATTTGCCTTAAGGTTTCACGATATTCTGCCAACATTTGAATTGTCTCATCTGACAAGTTATCAACGTGTTGTTGTGAATTTTGGGCAGCCATATCTGTTTTGACTTGTGTTTCTATCGCATGTTCAAGGCTTCCAGCCCATGCGAGCGTTGAACTGATAGCAAACAATGACACCGCAAACCAGTGCGGTTTAATCCCTAGCGTTTTATGCATACAATAATCCATCAAGATGATAGTCAAGTCTTGTAAATTTACAAGCTTTTAAGTATCAAAAAATCAAACGCTAATCATAGCAAGATAATGTGGTTAAGGGGAGACGCCAAATAGAAATAAACACAGATTTTAGGCAAAAAAAAACCAGACGCTAGGGTCTGGTTAAACCTTCAATAGAAGGAGAGAGAAATATAAGTTATTCAGAAGCTGAATTCCTAAAACTTGTGACATAGAATACAGACTACAATTCATTTCTGAATGAGTGACTTATCCCAATATATCGGGAAGTGTTTCCCTTTTTCTCTCAGGCTTTAATTCTACTGGTTTAGCTGGATAATCCATGGCTGATTGCAAAGCGCATCAACTCAGCTGTTTTATTAATATCTAACTTACTTTTAATTTGTGTCAGGTTATTTGCGACAGTTTTATAACTAATTCCTAACACGCCTGCAATTTCAGTCATGCTTTTACCTTCACCTAGTAAACGTAAAATTTCTAATTCTCGGCGAGATAAATCACTGAGAGCACTCGTACCTGCTCCGACATTCAGCATCGCTAATTGCTGTGCCGTATCCGGGCTTAAGTAGCTTCCTCCTGCTAATACTTTTTCAACGGCTTCAACCAAATGGTCAGCCGCATTATTTTTAGTGATATAGCCTTTGGCTCCTGCTTGCATCGCCCGTGATGCAAAAACAGGATCTTCATGCATACTAAACATTAATACTTTGGCATTTTCTCGGTTTGCCCGCATTTTCCTTAATATTTCTAAGCCGCCCAGCCCTGGTAAAGTAATATCCAACAGTACCATATCGGGGTAAACCTCTTGGAATAGGCGATAGCCTTCTTCACCTGTCTCAGCTTCCACCACTTTGGCTGAAGGAATTTGCTGAATAAGCTGACGACAGCCAGCTCTAACAATAGGATGGTCATCGACCACTAAAATAGTTATTGTTTGCTGCATTATTTACTCTCTATTATTTAAAGGTATCAAAACGCGTACTTGCAGACCATGGCCTTCTTCAGTATCAAAGGCAATCCGTCCACCCAAAGCTGAAACTCGCTCACGCATACCTATCAAACCAAAACCTCTAATGACATCCGCTTTCAGACCAATACCATCATCGGTGACGGTGACTTTCAAATTATTCTTATCTACTCGAAGTTCAACTTTGACATGTTTGGCTTGTGCATGTCGCACACAGTTAGTCGTACACTCTTGCACCAAACGATAAACCGTTACTTGAATCGTATCGGCTAAGTTTCGACAGTCTCCAACAAAATCCCACTCCCAGTCAATTTCCGGCTGCCTATCTCGCCAATTACGGAGCATGTCTCGCAGTGCATCTGTTAAGCCTAAATCATCTAATGTCATCGGACGTAAACGACTTAACATTTTTCTCACCAATGATTGAATATGGTTGGTGATCGATTTAACGGAGTCTACTTTACTCTCTATTTCACCTAATAAATGCTGTTTAGCCACACGATCTATATCGGCCAAATCAACCCGGATCCCAAATAAACACGGGCCTAATTCATCATGTAGCTCACGAGATAAATCACGCCGCTCCGTTTCCTGTACCTGCAACATATTACCGGCCAAAGTATGATTTTCTACAATCGTTTTTTCTAATACAGTCGCCATATGATTGAAACGATTTTGAATAGGGGTGAGTTCTTGCACAGCAGATGTTTCTACTCGGGCTGAGAAATCGCCTTTTTCTAACCTGCCTAGGGCATGGTCGAGTTCTTCTAATGGTTTTAAACCTTGACGTAAAGCCATATAAATAAGGATAAGGATTAAAATCAAAAAGAAACTTCCCAGCCAGAATAAAACCAATACATCTCGCCACACTTCATGGACTTCATCACTCGGATCAGCTTCCACCACAAGGTAACCATATGATTTGCTCCCTTTGGTGATTAATCGCCTAAAAGCAACGGTTTCTGGCTCCATTATTTTAATAAACCAGTTTGGTACATCTTTAGGTTTGTGAATAAATCCACTGTATTCCTCATTCCCTATAAGAGGAGCACCATTCATATCTTCAAACCAGGCTCGAATATGACGTGTATTTCTAACACTTTCTACAATCAACTTTAGTCGTTCACCCAGATCATTAGAAAAACGTAAAGTAGGCAAGGCATTTATCAATAAGCCTTTTGATAATTGTGTGCTTGACTCCATCTCCGACACCAAGGCTTGACGCGCATTCTTGACCATAAAAAACCCCGCAGCCGCAAAGTTAATTAACAAGATTATGGTTACTATGATGACAATTCGGAACTTTAAACTCATATTCAGTCAGTATTCTTACTAAGATTAAGCTAGAATTATCGCACATATTTAATTAGAGACCTTTTAGGAATCATTCATGCAAACAAATCACGACCTTTTTTCGCAAGCTCAGCAACATATTCCCGGCGGTGTAAACTCCCCTGTTCGTGCCTTTAAGGGCGTTGGTGGAGACCCGATCTTCTTCCGTGAAGGTAAAGGAGCATGGCTCACTGATGCGGAAGGAAAACGTTATATTGATTATGTTGGTTCTTGGGGGCCAATGATTCTGGGTCATGCGCATCAAGAAGTCATTCAGGCTGTACAACAATCTGTTACCCACGGTTTAGGCTTTGGAGCCCCGACTGAGATTGAAATCGAAATGGCTGATCTTTTATGTAAATTAGTACCGTCAATGGAATTAGTTCGCATGGTTAGCTCTGGTACAGAGGCGACAATGAGTGCCATTCGTCTTGCCCGCGGTTACACCAATAGAGATAAAATTGTTAAATTTGAAGGCTGTTACCATGGCCATGCCGATTCATTATTAGTAAAAGCAGGGTCAGGCGCATTAACATTAGGTGTCCCTTCATCTGCGGGTGTTCCCGCATCGCTAGCAGAACATACGCTCACATTGGTCTATAACGATCTTGATTCAGTCCGCGAGTGTTTTGCCGAATGTGGCGATCAAATTGCCTGCATTATTGTTGAGCCTGTTGCCGGTAATATGAATTGTATCCCACCTAATGAAGACTTTTTACAAGGTCTTCGTGAGATCTGTGACCAATCGGGTGCCGTACTGATATTTGATGAAGTAATGACAGGCTTCCGTGTTGCTTTAGGCGGCGCGCAGCAACACTATAATGTCACTCCAGATTTAACCACATTAGGTAAAGTGGTCGGTGGTGGCTTACCTGTTGGTGCCTTTGGTGGTAAACGTGAAGTCATGGAGTGTATCGCACCGCTTGGCCCTGTTTATCAAGCAGGTACATTATCAGGAAACCCAATTGCAATGGCCGCAGGCTTGGCGACATTAAAACAAATTCAAGCAACTGATTTTCATAAAGATCTAGATGCTAAAGCTAAAGCATTAGTGACAGGGTTACAGCTCGCAGCAGATAAAGCGGGTATCCCTCTAACAACCAATCAAGTGGGTGGAATGTTTGGCTTTTTCTTCACCCAAGAAAAGAATATTTCAAGCTTTGATCAAGTTGTTGCCTGCGATCAAGAACGGTTCAAAAAATTCTTCCACGGTATGTTAGAGCACGGTGTTTATTTAGCACCCTCAGCCTTTGAAACAGGCTTTATTTCAGCAGCTCATGGTGAGGCCGAAATTCAAGCAACATTAGATGCTGCTGAGAAAGTCTTTGCAACGCTATAAAAACGGCATTTTTCAACCTGTTTTACCAGCCTTAGCGACCTTGCTTTGGCTGGCTTTAATCATCCTATTGCTCATCTTATGGGATGTGAAAGTACGCTTTGGACTCAGGGGAATTCTACTCCCCTATTTAATACTCTTTTTATCTCCCTATGTGTTTAATCGAGTAGCCCCTCATTTTCGTCGAGTCCATCACTTTGTCCTCTTCCCCAGTCTATTTATTTCATTAGCGTTTAGTTATTACGCTACGCATCACTATGATGACAATATAATGGTCATGCTTATCAGCTATGGCACTATCGCGGGCTACCTTATTTTTATCAGTTTATTCTTATCTGCATTGGCACTAAGATATTTTCGGAGACCATCATGAATACACTCTACTGGCATGATTATGAAACCTTTGGAATTGATGCGCGTTATGATCGTCCATCACAATTTGCAGGTATTCGTACCGATGAAGATCTCAATATCGTCGGTGAACCTTTAATGATTTACTGCCAACAAGCCAATGATAGTTTACCCAATCCTCAGGCCTGTTTAGTCACAGGCATTACCCCACAAGAAGTAAATGAAAAAGGGGTGCCAGAAGCAGAGTTTATTAAACAAATTCATGATGAATTTTCTCAGCCCAATACCTGTGGTGTCGGCTACAACAGCTTAAACTTTGATGATGAATTTACCCGCTTTACCCTCTATAGAAATTTTTATGATGCCTATGCCCGTGAATGGCAAAATGGCAACTCTCGTTGGGATATTATCGATATGGCTAGGCTCACACGAGCATTACGCCCTGACGGTATAAATTGGCCAGATAGTGCAGAGGGAAAACCTAGTTTTAGATTAGAAGCACTAACCGCAGCTAATAATATTGAGCATCAAGGAGCTCATGATGCTTTAGCCGATGTTCATGCCACTATTGCGCTTGCCAAACTGATTAAAACAGCTCAGCCCAAACTCTATGACTTTGTTTATCAAAATAGGCGAAAACAAGCGGTGTCTACACTGCTAAACGTGCATGATCGTATACCTGTTATCCATGTCTCTAGAATGTATCCCAGTGACTATTGTGGCACGGCATTAGTCGTACCTATAGCCAAAGATCCTAACAATAATAATGGCATTATCGTCTATGACCTTCGTCATAATCCTGATGCATTTATTAATGAGGATGCAGACACATTACGACAATGGTTATACACTCCCACCGCTGACTTGCCTGAAGGGGTAACAAGACCAGCCTTGAAAACATTGCATATTAATAAGTGCCCGGTTATTGTTCCTGAAAATACGTTAAACGATGCGGCTGCAGAACGTTTAGATATAAACCGAGAACAACACTATCAACATTTACAGCAACTTAACGCTGCTGGTGATCTTAGTCAGAAGATAAATGAGATTTTTGCCAAGAGAGATTACGAATCACAAGATGATCCTGATGCTGGCCTCTATAGTGGTGGTTTTTTTAGTGATAATGACAAACGTAAAATGGAATTAATTCGCAGTGCTGAACCACATCACTTATCAGCCTTATCGATTCCTTTTGACGATCAACGTCTGCCGGAGATGCTATTTCGCTACCGTGCACGTAATTGGCCTGAACATTTATCTGCTGATGAACAACAGCAATGGCAGCAATACTGTCAGCAACGATTAAACTCTGACAACCCTAAGATCCTGTCATTCTCTCAATTTGAGAATGAGATTGAAAGCTGTCGAGGCGCTGAGCTTGAACCGCAGCAAGATAAATTATTAGATCAACTTATTACCTATAGTGACACCTTAAAAGAGCTTACTTAGGGCGAGTATGAATGCTGGTGTCAATTCGATATAACAGCATAATGAACCAGAATAAACCGGTAAGAAACAGGCTGTCTAACACGCCTTGCCACTTCTCGAGTTTATCTTGCTCATGGACATATAATTCTTCTTCATAGCCATCTTCATTTAAGTATTCCAATGAAGTAAGTCTTTCATTTTCTTCCAAGAAAACAATGATTGCTTGGTCGATAGCATTTTCAACAAGGCCGTATTCCAAGTCTATATTTTCATCATAAAGCGGTAAGTTATACGCATATTGTTGAAACTCTTCATCATTCAACATGATAGCGATCCACCTGGCTAGCGGAGTCGCATCCCCGGCAATTTGTGGCAGTTCTAATTCAATAAACCATTGAACATAATCATTTTCTTTATCATGCAAGCCCTGAATGTCTATTCTTTCAACATCGAATTGAGGGTGTTTGCTAATAAAAATGACGATCGCATTGGCTAAGGCGTTAAATAAGCTATCATCCTTCGTATTGTCTATTGGTAGTGCAGCAATAATAGCCTTAATATCCTCATCACTATGAACCGTTGCTAGCGGTGATTCAATTGAGGAAGATTCGACTATGGCGGCCTTATATTCCTGCCACAAATCATCTGTCGAGCCTTGTTTTACTTCTACATACTGAGGCGCATCTAATAGAAGCCGAACATAAGCAGCTGTATGATATAAACTAATTAATGTGGCTATAAGCAGTACTAATAGACCTATTTTTCTCAATAAATTCATCACTCTATTTTCAATTGAAATATAAGTATCCATGCCCACTCCACGATAAGAATTAAACGCTCAATCGAGTGTAACACTATTATTTATCATATAGCTAAACGAAGCCTAGCTGTTTCCGTTAAAATAGTCGGATGACCACCTCTTCTGCCATTATTCTCAGCACACTGAATGCCCGCTATATGCATACGGCCTTTGGTCTACGATATCTGTATGCCAACTTGGGCGACTTACAAAGTCAGGCTGAGATTATCGAGTTTACCATTCAAGAACTCGCCATTAATATTGTAGAACGCTTACTGCAACAACAACCCAAAATAATTGGTTTTAGTGTCTATATTTGGAATGTCAGCGAGGTGAGAAAAGTCGTCGCCATGCTCAAACAAATAGCCCCTGATATTACGATTGTTCTCGGTGGCCCTGAAGTTAGCCACACGCCCGATTGTCCTGATATTGTTGAGCTAGCAGATTATATTATTTCTGGTCCAGGAGAAGTCAGCTTCACCGCACTCTGTCATCAAATACTCAATGATGACGCACCTGCACAGAAGTTTATTGAAGGAAAAGCACTGCCTCTAGATGAACTCGTTTTACCTTATCAATATTACAATGATGATGATATCGCTAACCGTCTTATTTATGTTGAGGCATCACGGGGCTGTCCATTCAAATGTGAATTCTGCCTGTCTTCTTTAGATAAAACTGTCACCGCATTTCCCTTAGCTCCTTTTTTTGCTGAAATGGAAAAACTATTGCAACGTGGCGTACGTAACTTCAAATTTATTGATCGCACATTCAATCTCAAAGTCAGTACCAGTGTGGCTATTTTAGAGTTCTTTTTAGAAAGAATGACTGATGACTTATATCTGCATTTTGAAGTTGTCCCTGATAATTTACCAGACAAGCTCAAACAAATATTACAACGTTTTCCTGACAATAGTCTGCAATTTGAGATTGGGGTTCAAACCTTTGATCCTGAAATCCAAAACCTGATTAGCCGTAAACAAAACAATGAAAAAAGCAAAGCCAATATTTCATGGTTGAAAGAAAACACCGGGGCACATTTACACACCGATCTTATCTTTGGCTTACCCAGTGATAAGCTAACAAACTTTGGTGCTAGTTTTGATCAGCTAATTGCCTTACAACCCCATGAAATTCAACTCGGCATACTCAAGCGCTTACGTGGCGCTCCACTTAATCGTCATAATGAAAGCTATCAACTAAAATACAATCCCGAAGCGCCCTATAATATTCTAACGACAAAAGATATTAATTTTATGGACATGCAAGCTGTTAATCGTTTTGCTCGCTATTGGGACATGATTGGGAACTCAGGCCGCTTTATCAATACATTGCCATTGATTCTGGCTGACAAGCCCTTCGACCATTTTATGCAGTTATCACAAGCGATATATCAGCTTGCAGGAAGCTCGTGGAAAATTGCCCTCAAACGTTTATTTGAAATGATGTATACCACTCTAACCGTTGATTTCAAGCTAAATGAAGCGGATGTAAAACAGGTATTGGCCTTAGATTATGCTCGTTCAAAATTAAAGGGCATTCCGAATTATGAGCTCGAGGTAGCAGTGGTAAAACAAAAGAAACAAGGTGTGGCCAACAAACGCCAGCTGTCACATCAATAACATTAAGTTAAACGATTAACTTAGATAAGGTTCTAAAATGTTCATGTTTCGCATCTTGTAACCATTCAAATAATACCGATTCCGTATTACAGATCACCACGCCTGCTTGTGCGAGTCTTTGCAGTGCATTATCTTTATTCTTTTCTGTTCTAGAGCACACCGCATCTTCCACCACAAAAACATCAAAGCCTTGAGATTTTAATTTCAGTGCTGTCTGCAACACACAAATATGTGCTTCCATCCCCGTTAAAATAACTGAGCGACGATGGCTGCTACGAAGCCGCGCCATAAAGTCAGCTTGATCGCTGCAAGAAAAACATGTTTTTTCTATTATGGTTGGAGAAGAGACATCATTTAATAAGTCAGGGTGAGTTGGACCTAAGCCCTTGGGATATTGTTCGGTGATCGTAATCGGCACATCGAGCAAATTTGCAGCCTGCAATAGTATGCTTGTCTGATCGATTATCATCTGTTGATCACTGTCAGACATTGCACTTATTAGACGCTCTTGACTGTCAATAACAACCAGAAAAGAATCTATTTCTTTAACTATCATCGCTGACTTATTGTCCTACTAACCACTGATTAATCTGGTTTAAATCATTCAAGCTTACCGTCCCTGCGGCTTGTTTTAAACGCAAACTAGACAGAATATAATCATAACGAGAACTCGCATAATCTCGACGGGCACGGAATAAATCACGGCGGACATTTAATACCTCTACCGTTGTTCTGGTCCCGACTTCATAGCCTGCTTCCGTTGATTCTAAGGCCTTTTCACCAGAAGCCACAGCTTGTTTAAGCGCCTTAACTCGGCTTATACCAGAGATAACACCGTTATAAGCTTCTCGGCTCTGCCGAACAATTGTACGGCGCTGTAACTCTTCATTCTGCATGGCTTGGTTTAGGCGATGACCTGCTTCTCGTGTTTGAGACTGCACACTTCCACCTGAATAAAGTGGCAAGTTAAACTGCAGACTAATACTCTCTTGATGGGTTTTACTGCTGCCTCCAAAACTACTGTCACTTTGTGAGCTATAACTTTTTTGTCCGACAATATCTAAGCTAGGATAGTGGCCACTTTTTTGTAATTCAATATTCTGCCCAGCATTATCAACAGCTGATTTTGCCACTCTTAAATTAGGGTTCTGATTTAAGGCAACATTACTCCACTCATTAATATCTAAGGGCTCTGGGCTAATCAAAGGAGTTTCGTCTTGTAATACCGATAAGGAGTCTAGATATAGGCCCACTGTTTCACGTAATCGCTCTTTACTATTCGCTAACTCATTTTCAGCTGAAATCACGGCAGCATTAGCAATATCATAAGCTGCTTGAGATTCGACAACATCGGTTATCGTCGCCAACCCTACATCAAAACGCTGCTGAGTTTGTTCCAGTTGTAGAGAAATAGCTTCACCTTCGGTAATAGCAAAAGTCACATCATCTTGTCGTCCAAGCACACTAAAATAACGTTCCGCCACTCTCACGACTAGGCCTTGTTCGATAACTAAATAACTCGCCTGTGCACTTTCAATGGCAATATCGGCCTGAGCTTGCTGGATGAAATTTTGTTTTCGGTAAATAGCTTGAGTAAGATTTAAACTATAGCCATGACTGTTATAGTCTTTCTTACCACCAAAACTTTGTGCCGAGCTATCTTGCCAAACACGGCCATTATCAGCTGACAAGCTTAGTTCTGGTAAAAACCGAGCTGAAGCTTGTAGCGCTAACTCCCCTACGGCGTGTTGAGAAGAAAGTTCAGCCAATAGCTGTGGATCACTTTTAAGTGATAATGCGTAAACTTCCATCAAATCTTCAGCTAGACTGACTGAAGAGAAAAAAGAAGAGATTAATACTAGGCTGATGCCAATGCGTATTCTCATTATCAGTTCCTTAATTAGTATACAGTCATACTCGTATCAACTTCGGCAGCCCATGCATTCATGCCACCATCAAGATTAATCACATCTTTAAAACCCATTTCTTCTAAAAAACCACCAACTTGGTCACTTCGACGACCAGAGCGGCAAAGCAAGACAATGGTTTCTTCTTTATATGACTCCAAGTCATTAAGTCGGCCAGGCACACTTTGTACTGGAATATGTATTGCTCCGTCCATTACACCAAACTCTAGCTCTGCACCTTCACGAACGTCAATTTTAATCGTTTTCACGCCTGTCGCTAAAAAGTCTCGCAACTCAATTGCAGTCATTTGTCTCATTAATTCACTCTCTGTTAAAATTCAAATTCAGCTTTAGGTTCTGCATTCATCATCGCAGGAATCACTGTTTCAAATAGTGATTCAGTCTGCCATTCACGTTCCGTCACTCGGCGGATAAGCTGTACAGTCATATGATTCTCTTTACCCACAACCGCTAACATTCGGCCGCCTACAGCTAAACTTTGTTTATATTCATCAGACACCGCCTCTAATGCAGCTGTTGCCACAATAACAGCAGCACGATTCGTCAAAGTCCATTGCTGTGAAGCATCTCCTACACAGAAATTTACATTGCCTACACCTGCACGTTCTAAATTCTGGCGAGCACGTTCTGATAGTTCAGGCACGATCTCAACGGTTGTTACAGAATGGGCCAGTTGCGCTAATAAAGCGGTGAAATAACCTGATCCTGTACCTATTTCTAATACTTCTTCATCTTCTTGTACGTTTAAAGCTTGTAGCAATCGTCCATCAATAATAGGCGGTAGAATCGATTGCCCAAAACCAATTGGCAGTGCCGTATCAGCATAAGCAAGGCCGGCAAACTCATCATCAACAAAGTGTTCTCGTTTTACATTCTCTATTGCTGCTAAGACTCGAAGATCTAATACATAAGCAGGGCGTACTTGCTGTTCCAACATATTAAAATGAGCAGTATCACGATTTTGCATCATTGCTGTTCCTTTAATTCATCACAAGCGATAAAAATAAGTCTTTCATTATATACCTAATTACTCAGTTTAAAGTATTCTACTTTTGTTCTACTTTTGCCCATGTGTCTCGTAATGTAACCGTTCTATTAAAGACTAATTTTCCATCACGACATAATTCACTATCTGCAGCGAAATAGCCTTCACGTTCAAACTGGTAGACATCACCGGGCTGTGCATCAATTAAACTTCTTTCAACCACGCTGTCCGTTAGAGTAGTCAAGGATTCAGGGTTTAAATGTGCCGTAAAATCATCTACTTCTTTATCACTATCAGGATGAGGATGACTAAATAAACGGTCATACAATCTTACTTCAGCTTTCACGCCATGTAGCGCTGACACCCAATGAATAACGCCTTTGACTTTACGGCCTTCAGGGTTTGCACCTAATGTTGCAGGATCATAACTACATAACAACTCAATAATATTGCCATTATTATCTTTAATCACTTCATCACAACGAATCACATACGCATTTCTGAGGCGTACTTCTTTATCTTTGACCAAGCGTTTAAATTTATTATTCGCTTCTTCTTTAAAGTCAGCTCTATCAATATAGAGTTCGCGACTAAAAGGAACAATGCGTGTGCCCATCTCCTCATTTTGAGGGTGTAATGGAGCTGTAAGCTCTTCGGTCTGTCCTTCCGGATAATTTGTAATCGTTACTTTAACCGGATCAAGTACCACCATTGCACGAGTTGCATTTGCATTTAAATCCTCGCGAATACAGGCATCTAATATTTCCATTTCAACAGAGTTATCAGCCTTAGTAACACCAATACGCTCACAAAACTCACGAATTGCAGCGGCTGGATATCCCCGACGTCGCATACCTGAAATAGTCGACATGCGAGGGTCATCCCAACCATCAACAAGCTTATCTTCAACTAATTTCGTTAATTTTCGTTTACTGGTAATGGCATATTGTAAATTGAGACGGGAAAACTCAATCTGCTGGGGGTGCGAACTTAGTTTTAAGCTATCTAAAAACCAATCATATAAAGGACGGTGATCAGCAAACTCTAAAGTACACACTGAGTGGGTGATGTTTTCAATGGAGTCTGACAGACAGTGTGTGTAATCATACATAGGATAAATACACCACTCCGCACCCGTTTGATGATGGATAACACCCTGTCGGATACGGTATAGTGCTGGATCACGCATATTCACATTCGGTGACGCCATATCAATCTTAGCTCGCAGTAATTTGCTACCATCTGCAAATTCACCTGCTCTCATACGAGTGAATAGATCTAGGTTTTCTTCAATACTGCGATCACGATAAGGGCTGTTTTTGCCGGGCGCCGTTAATGTACCGCGATATTCACGCATTTCTTCTGCATTAAGATCACACACATATGCATCACCTTGCTCAATCAATTGCACTGCGAAACCGTATAATTTCTCGAAATAATCTGATGAAAAGAATAAACGGTCCTGCCAGTCAAAACCTAGCCACTGCACATCTTTTTTAATGGCTTCAACAAACTCTTCACTTTCTTTTTGTGGATTGGTGTCATCAAAACGAAGATTGCATAAACCAGCATAATCATTAGCTAAACCGAAATTTAAGCAAATAGATTTTGCATGACCTATATGTAAATACCCATTAGGTTCTGGAGGAAAACGAGTATGCACTCGTCCAGCATGTTTACCTGATTCATTATCAGAATTGATGATGTTACGAATAAAGTTACTCGGTTTTGTTGATTCTTCGCTCATTTCTGTCTCTAAATAGTATTTACTTGCAAGGCAACGTTATTTTTAACATCTGCACCATTAAATTTGGAACAATATTGTATCATGGTCACTTTAATATGCAGTGCTAACTTGTTTGAGATTTAACCATGGCTATAGCAACATTATCAGCAGGCTGCTTTTGGGGAGTTGAAGCCCGTTTCCGTCAACTCACAGGAGTGCTCTCTACTCGGGTAGGGTATACGGCTGGAACAACGATCGATCCCACTTATGAAAGCATTTGTACCGGAGTAACGGGACATGCGGAAGCCATTGAAATCACCTTTGATGAAACTGTAATCAGTTTTGAAGACTTACTGAATAGTTTTTGGCATTTACATGATCCAACCACATTAAATCGCCAAGGACCTGATATTGGAACCCAATATCGTAGTGCAATTTTTTATCATGATGAACAGCAAGAAATTATCGCCCAACGATCAAAACAAGCGCTCGATCAAAGTGGCTATTTTCCCAATCCTATCATCACTGAAATTACGGCCATAAGTACTTTTTACCCCGCAGAAGAGTATCACCAGTGTTATCTAGAAAAGAAAGGTTTAGGCTCTTGTCACTAACGACTTTTTGTTGCGCGGTGAAATAATGGCTCGTGAACAGATTCTCTTGAAAACTGCCAGCATGCAATCACAACTGCAACAGTAGAAAAGCCTAACAGCACACAGATATCAGTAATAATCGAGAAGTCAGTTTCTACATTTGGAACGGCATGTTTCAATAAATCCACCCCATAACTAAATGGATTTATGGTCACAATATAATGCAAATAATCAGGTAATTGATTGACCGGATACAGCGCCCCACTTAGAAAAAACACCGGAAAAATAAAGAAATTCATAATCACAGCAAAGTTATCAATGCTCTTTGAATACACTGCAATCAAACCGCCAATTGCTGCACAACACACAGCTGTTAACAAGGCTGGTAGTAATAGACTGACTGCAATTTTTAGACTAATTAAGCCCAGAACTAACAATAACACCAGCAATAAAATAGCTTGAACCATTGCCGTCAGTGTTGCCGCGATTAATTTTGCTAAGACAATCCAATAATGAGAAATCGGTGCAATCATCATCATTCGCATGACACCAAACTCTTTGTCATAAACCAATGTTAATGCGGATAAAAGGGCTGCAAATAATAAGGTCATCGCCAAAATACCGGGAACAAGAAACGTAAGATACTGATCTTGTTGTTGACCTTGCAACATACTGCCCACACCGCTGCCAATGACTAATAACCAAATCATCGGTCTCACCATCGCACTAATAAGTCGGGCTTTTTGACGAAATAACTTGCTCATTTCCCGCCCAACAACTGCTTTAACTGGACGCCAACTCATAATTCATCACCCTGTTGAGGATTGCAAAAAGTCCACAAATAAACATCATTTAGATTCGGTTTACGCCACTGCATTGACGAAATTGAGTCGCCTAATGTTTGTTGTAACTGATGAAAGTCGACATCATCTGCAGAAATTTTGAAACTTAAATCTTCATCTTCTTGTATTGGCATGCCAAATAGACGAGCCAACTGACTGATAATCTCTTGTGGATTAGGCGTACTAATCTCCAAGATAGTTGAAGCTAATTGCTCGGTTAATGTCGCTGGAGCTCCTCCTATTTCTAATTGACCTAGTTGAATAAAATCAACATGATCACACGCCGCAGCTTCTTCTAGATAATGTGTTGTTAAAAACACCGTCATTCCTTCTTCACGGCGTAATTGTTCAACAAAACGCCAAATAGCACGTCTATTAGGCAAGTCTAAGCCTATTGTAGGTTCATCTAGAAACAATACTTTTGGTTTATGTAACACGCCGCGAGCAATATCAACCGCTCGACGTTGACCTCCAGATAACGCTAATAACTTCTTTTTTCGCTGATTTTGTAAACCAAATACGCGTAATAACTCATCAATACGAGCATTAGCTTCTTGTGGAGAAAGCTTATACATCGCCGCTGCAAATTGCAGATTTTCATCAATTGACATAGTCCGGTCTAATGCTGAGTCTTGAAAGACAAGGCCTACAGAACGACGTATCGCAACCGGATCATCTGATATTTTTTGACCATCAATCCATGCATCCCCCGAGGTGGCGGCAGTCATCGTTGTCAGCATATGAATCGTCGTACTTTTGCCTGCTCCATTAGGGCCTAAAAGGCCATAAAACTGACCCGACTCAATGGCCAAATCAAGCTTATTAACGGCCAAAGCCTGACCATACTGCTTGGTCAGGCTTTGGGTTTGTATTGCTAAATTACTTGCCACTCTTAATTACAATCCACTAATTTTTTTAGAGTTTTTCGGGTTACGAAATACCAATGCTTTTTGCTCTATGACCGGTTTAGCAGCTTCTGCTATACCTGCTGCCACCGCTTCTTCAATCAAATGATGATTTGGAGATTTGCTACATACAGGATCTGCATTAGTCGCATCTCCAGTCAACATGAATGCTTGACAACGACAACCACCAAAATCTTTCTCTTTTTCATCACAAGAACGACAAGGCTCAGTCATCCAATCAAAACCACGATATTTATTAAAGTCATCTGAACCGTTCCAGATTTCATCAATACTCATATCTTTAACATTAGGTAACTGCATGCCTGGTAACTCACGCGCTGCGTGACAAGGTAATGCCGTGCCATCTGGTGTGACTGTTAAGAAGACATTTGCCCAACCATTCATACATGCTTTTGGACGTTCTTCATAATAATCAGGCACCACATAGTAGATTTTCATCTTACCTTTCTGTTCTTCCTGATATCTGTGAGCTGTCGCTTCAGCTTGCACTAACTGTTCTTTCATTGGCATCAATTGATCACGATTATGCATAGCCCAGCCATAGTATTGCGTTGTTGCTAGTTCTACATAATCAGCTTCTAACTCAATACATAAGTCTAAAATCTCATCGACTTGATCAATATTTTGGCGGTGAGTCACAAAACACAATACCATCGGATAATCATTCGCTTTTACCGCTTTAGCCATTTCAATCTTGTGTTGAAAAGCATCCGTACCAGCAATTAGATTATTCAGGTCTTCTGAACTAGCCTGGAAGCTGACTTGAATATGATCTAAGCCTGCCGCTTTAAATTCAGCTACTTTTTCAGCATCCATACCTACACCAGATGTAATCAGGTTGGTATAAAAACCCAAATCTCGTGCCGCAGTGATCAGTTCAACTAAATCAGGTCGTGTTAACGGTTCTCCGCCCGACAAGCCTAGTTGGGTTGCACCCATTGCACGTGCTTGCTTAAAAACGTCGATCCATTCTTCTGTACTTAATTCTTTTTTAACATTAGCAAAGTCCATAGGGTTTGAGCAGTATGGACATTGTAAAGGGCATGAATACGTCAATTCAGCTAATAGCCATAAAGGTTGACGGATTTGGTCACCTACCTTACCTATTGCACTACCAATGCTACCTTGTGCCCTCTCAGGAGCTTTATTTTCTGAGCCAGTCATTACTATATGCCTCATCTAAAAACCGATAAACATCATCAGCTAAGTCTGCGCCATTAAAAGCCGCGGCTAATTCAGCGATGTGTTCAGCAACTGTTTGTTGTTTCTCACTAATCAGCTTTAATATTTCGCCTGCACCACCATTGAGTTTTACCATACCTTCAGGATAGAGTAATACATTACAATTTTGTGCTGGTTCCCACTGAAAGCGATAACCTTGTGCCAGCATTGGCACCGTATCATCATTAAATTCTCGTTCACTCATAAAACCACCTCAAATGTATAAGGAGGACGTTTTTCAATATAAGTCATCCACATTGCATCACACATTGTCCATAAGATATCTAATTTAAACTGCAACACTTCTAAAGCACGTTCTTGCTCAGCACGTGTTTTATAATAATCTAAAGTAATATCTAAGCCATGCTGAACATCCCGGCGAGCTTCCGTTAAACGTTTACGGAAGTAGCGGTAGCCATTTTCATCGATCCAAGGATACATATCTGGCCATTTATCTAATCGATCTTGATGAATTTTAGGAGCAAACATCTCTGTTAATGATGAACTTGCCGCTTCTTGCCAAGGGCGTTGGCGAGCAAAGTTAATATACGCATCGACTGCAAAACGTACACCAGGAAGTACATGTTCTTCAGACCACAGTTCTTCGCGTGTCAGTCCAACAGACTCACCTAGTTGCAACCAAGCTTCAATACCACCCACATCACCATCGTAACCATCATGATCTAGAACACGCTGGATCCAATGTTTACGAACGTCGCGCTCTGGGCAGTTTGCCATGATTGCAGCATCTTTAACTGGAATTGCAGTTTGGTAATAAAAACGATTTGCGACCCAACCTTGGATTTGCTCTTTGGTCATTTCACCTGAATGCATTTTCACATGTAATGGGTGACGAATATGATAAAACTCTTCTTTTGCACGTAATTTTTCTTCGAAGACTTCTTTAGACCATGGTGTATTATCTGACATATTTTTTCCTTCGTATTTTTTTAGTAACAGAGTTCTGTGTTTAGAGCTCGATATCCATTCCGTCAAAAGCAAGTTCAATTCCTGCTTTGTTTAAAGTCTGACGCTGTGGAGATTCTTCATTCAAAATTGGATTGGTATTATTAATATGAATTAATATTTTTCTAGGGCGTTCCATGGAATTCAAAATATCCATGATGCCACCTTTACTAGACTGATCTAAATGGCCCATTTCTTGAGCTCGCTTATCACTAATACCTTCATGTGACATCTCGTCATCTGTCCACACAGTACCATCGACTAGAACACAGTCAGCCTGTCGCATATATTCAAGTACATGATCTTCTGCAACCCCCAGTCCTGGAGCATAAAATAGACTCTTTCCGGTACGCGTATCTTTAATATTCATTCCAATATTATCACCCGGAACGGTATTACCTCGGTGAGGTGAGTACGGTGGAGCCTCACTCTTGAGGGGAACAGCAGTAAACTCTAAACCTTCTGCTGTAGGAATCGTAAATGATCGTTGATCAGTAGCAATTTCATGGTGATTAATGCCACGAAAATGTCCTAAAATACTGAACACAGGGAAACCAGTCGTCAGATCGCCATACACTGCTTCTGTGGTATAGACCTCCCAAGGTTTATTATGTTCACGTAAGGTCAACATACCTGTGGCATGATCAATTTGTGCATCTGTAATCACAATCGCAGTAATGGCCGTATCACGTACTGATCGAGCTGGTTGAATGGCAGGGAAATCATCTAATTGCTTCTTAATATCTGGCGAAGCGTTAAATAAAATCCAGTCACTACCATTTGCACTAATTGCAATTGATGATTGAGTGCGACGTACTGCTTTAACCGTACCCTCACGTACACCAGTACAATTTTCGCAATTACAATTCCACTGAGGGAAACCACCACCAGCACCTGAACCTAAAACATGTACATACATAAATAATTCCGTAAAGTCACAATCAAATTAGATATTTCTGAGTTCCAAAACTATCTGATTTAATGATGAAGAAATGCTCGAAACCCAAGCAAAACTAAGGTTCCGAGCATACATCAACAACAGATATTAACGGTTACAGATGTACATTGTTACTTCAAAACCGAAACGCATATCTGAATATTCTGGAGTAGTCCACATAATATTTTCTCTCTTTTATAATTATAATAAATAAAACCATCTGGAGAATTCCAAACAGCGAGAGACATGGTACTCTTCACTGGGTGGGCTTTCGTCAGGATTAACCGCTGCGGTACTAAGGATATTCCTTATTCCTAATAACACGCTCTTTCTGTTGTTTGACTCAGCCAAAATTTAGACAAAAAAAAGCCCCGGTACTGAAAAGTACCGGGGCTTTTTTAAGTATTTAAATTTTTTTGCTTATCGGTTGCAAATGTACATTGTTACTTCAAAACCGAAACGCATATCTGAATATTCTGGTGTAGTCCACATAGTAATTACTCCTAAAGTTTTCAAAAAAAGTTAGGCGGGCTTTTCCGCTAACGTTGGGAACACTATACGCCAGCACTTCAAAATAGGTTAGAGGAAAAATCTCGACGTCACTAAGGATTATCCTTAGTCCTTTACACCTAATTTTAAGCCTCTATTAAGCCACTACGGATCGCCAATCTAGCAAGCTCTGCAGAGTTAGATACATCCAGTTTTTGTTTGATACTGGTGTTGTGAGTACCTACTGTTTTAGGGCTTAAACTTAAAATTTCAGCTATTTCATTCACTGTGCTTCCTTCAGCTAATAAACGAAAGACTTCAAATTCTCGTTGGCTTAAAGAATCTAATATATTGTCTGATCCTGTTAATTTTTGCATGGCAATCTGTTGTGCAATTTCAGGATCAATACTCATTTTTCCTTGCGCAACCTGTTCAACCGCTTTAATCATTTCTTCTGGAGCACCGCGTTTAGGAATAAATCCTTTGGCTCCTGCTTGCAAAGCGCGGGTAGCAAATACACTATCCTCATGCACACTTAATATTAAGATCTTAGCATCAGGATGACGGGCAATAATTCGCTCAACAGCACCGATACCACCGATACCGGGCATAGAAATATCCATCACAACAATATCAGGCTTATGTTTAGCATAAAGCTGTACGGCCTGTTCACCACTACCTGCTTCAGCAATGACGGTAAATTTATCCCCATCTTCTAATAGTCTACGAAAACCTGCTCGGACTAATTCATGATCATCCACTAATAACACTGCTGCCTTGCTCATACTATTTTCTCCACCCCTAGTGGTAAACTTATTTGAATAGTCACGCCTTCACCCAAAGCACTTGTCAGTTCAAATTCTCCACCTAAACTGTGTGCACGCTCACGCATCCCCAACAAGCCAAAATCAACATCTGAATGAAAATCTTGTACTTCCATTCCCTTACCATTGTCTTGAATCATTACCTTTAATAATCGAGAGTCTGTTTCTGCATCCAATTCATTGGCAATGCTAACGGAAATTTCACTCGCAGCGGCATGACGTACGGCATTAGTAATCGATTCTTGAACAATACGAAATACGGTCATATTCATTATTTCATTCAAATTATCCAGTTCTCCCAAAAACTCCAACTTGAAATGAACCTCTGATTGACGTTGTTGCCATGTCGAAATACTTTGTTCTAAGGTGGGAATTAAGCCCAAATCATCTAAAGGGCTCGGCCTCAGACGAGTAATCATACTATGTACGACATCATAAATATGACTGGCGACATCTATAATCGCTTGAGCACTGGTAAAGACTTTAGGTTCACTAGTTTCAGTTCGATTACGGATTAACACGGCATCTGTTTTTATTGCGGTTAAACACTGGCCTAATTCATCATGTAATTCACGGGCTAAATGACGTCGTTCTGCCTCTTGCACTTCTGTCATATGCTGTGCCAATAACCGAGTTTCGCGTAATTGGTTTTCTGCGGCTTCCATATGTTTATGTTCAGTTATATCTCTTAAAGTACATATAACACCTCGCACAACATTATCGACATCTAACAGCGGTACGGTAGACAATAATATAGATAAATTTTCACCATTAGTGGTCGGCAAACTGGTTTCTAAATTCTCAACTGTTTTACAGTTTTCAAGCGCATCACTGATATCACGTTTGTTCTTCATAAACCCTAAGGCTGCTAATTCATTTCCAAGCAAAGAAGCCGCCGTGGCATCGAGTAGTTTCTCAGCTGCGGGATTACACAAGATAATATGACCGGCATGATCTAGTGACAAGATAGCATCACCTGATTGTTGAACTAACACAGCTAAACGACGGTTTTCTTCAATACTTTGCTCTAATGTCTGACCCATTCGGTTAAAAGACTGACTAATACGATCCATTTCTGTTATTGAAAATCGGGGTAAGCGTATATGTAAATCTCCTCGTTCAAAACCTGATAATGCAACTAATAAGCGTTCCAAAGGCTTAAGCAACCAACTGACGGCCCAATATAAAATAAGCCCAACAAAAATAGAGATAATCAATCCTAATGCGAGAATGCCTCGAACGTCTAACCAACGCTCTTCAATTTCTTGTAATGGAGCGGCATAAATCACCATATGGCCTTGTCCAAAACGTTTCGTTAGTGGTGTAACCTTAGGTAGTAATAGATCGATAAACCATTCTGGGGGTGACGTATTATTTCCTGCTTTTGGCTCACCTTCAAACAATAAGCCTTCAGTATCAAACAATAAAATATGGAGGCTGCGGATCTCACTTAGAGCAATCACCAGATCATGCAAATGTTGATACATCCCCCCCTCTCGGTCCAAGGCTCGCCCACCTGACAACGACACCGTAATCAACTGTGCAGCAGCACTCATTGTTTCTTCCATATCAGCCTTCACTGAATGGCGTGCATTGCTAACTAAGACGCCCAGACTAACCAGCATTGAAAGTAATAGTAAGGTCGCAAAGAATAAATTAACTTTAACTCTTAAACTCATTTAACGAGTGTCTCCACAAAGCCTTTAGCCCCTAGATTATCAACCCAACGGATAGCAATTTTGTCTCCTAACTCTCCCCCCACTAAATGAAAAGAAAAATAAGGGTTCTTAGCCGTTGCTGTCCCACATTTTATGCTGAGTACTTCTTCATCATTTCTCCAGCAACGAATGTCTTGAATATATTCTGCTGCAATTAACTCTTCCTGTTGATTCTTTGCTCGACCTGTATGCATAGGATGAGATAACAAGACTCGAACAACCGTATCTTGCTTCTTTAATTTTGCCCGAATACGATCTTTTGATGGCAAGCCCATTAGCCGCACCCTCCAATATCAACTTCTACAAACCGTGTTGTTTTATATAACTTCCCTTCTGCACGAATAATCGCTATCACAACTGAATCTTCACGGATCTTAATCATACTTTTAAACGGAAGTTTCACCGCAGAGTTCAACTCTAAACTCATCGCCAAGGGAAATGGGTTTTTTTCGACCAAAACAGCAATTCTCTCAATATTTTTTAATTTGCTTTCTATCTGTATAGGAACTGAAGCACCGTTAACTGCATAGCTAGGAGGAGAACCTACCTTAAAACTAATCTGTGGTGCTGTAGCAACTTCAGCCTCCCCTAATAAGGCTAATAAAGCATCTTCAACTGTAGCAGCATTAAAGGCATCTTTAGGCCAATGAGCCAATAATCGCTGTGGCACTAACAGACCACTCGCCGCGACCAACGCAATGGTGGATGCTGACAACGCATTTTTTAATACTGTTCTTCGTTGCTGATTTAAAGTATCTGTCATTATAATTCTTCCGATCTCTCCAACGTCATCTCTATCTCTCGTAATCGAGAGCTAATCTTTGCCAATTGAAATTCATCACCCTTTGCAAGATCAGCAGCAAGTCGTAACTGATCTGCCGCTAATAATAATCGACCTGCTTTATAATAATACTCTGCTAACCATGAGTGAGCCTGACTTTTCTCACCCATATCGTCTTTTGCCTGTGCTAAGAACTTATATAATTGATGAGAAGAATTGCCTAATTCCAGCTGCTTAAGTAATAGCTTTTCAGCAGTATTGGGAAGATTCGCCTGCAATAATGCATTCACTTGATTTAACGTTAAGGCTTGATCATCAGGATATAGTTTTTGGAAATCCTGATAAATTTGTAAGGCTGATGATAGTTGTCCAACCGAAATATCAAGTTTCGCCAAAGCCAGTTGATAACTTAATCGATCCGTATCGTGTGCAATTAATTCCTGTAAAACGCGTCGTGATTGGCTGAAATCACCTGCCTTAGCCAAAGCGAGACTATAACCATACCGCGTAGCATCTTGGTTCTCAGCGCTGCCATCGCTCAACGCATCAACATAAAAATCTTTTAATTGATTGATATCCGTTGCAGCTAACACTCTTAGTTTTTCACGAACCAAATAAAATTGTAAGGTATCTGTCGCTTGTCTGGACAAGGGATATTTCACCGCCCTGCCTCGTGCATCAGCAATTCGAGAAGTCGTCACCGGATGTGTGCGTAAAAACTCTGGAACTGCATTGCCAGTATAAAAGCGGCTGACTTGCTGTAAGCGCTCAAAAAAAGCAGGCATTGCTAATGCATCAAAACCCGTTCTTACTAAGGTATGCATACCCAAATTATCCGCTTCAGCCTCATTTTGACGGGTGAAATTTAGTTGTGATTGAACGCCACCCGCTTGAACGGCCATTAATGCCGCCGAGCCCGCAGCTGGATCAGCAACACCTAACAATGCTGCTGCTATCATCGCCACAGTCATCGGTATGTTCATCCGCTTGGCTTTCTCAAAGCTACGTAATAAATGTCGTTGTGTAATGTGAGCTATTTCATGAGCGAGAACCGAAGCTACTTCATCTTCACGCTGACTCGTCAATATCAAACCACTATGCATACCAATAAAACCACCAGGAGCGGCAAACGCATTAACGGTTGCACTCGGTACCATAAAAAAGGTGAAAGGTAGGTGTGGAGAATCACTATTTGCCACTAATCGATAGCCTAAATCCTGTAAATAACCATTAATTTCGGGGTCATCTATTAAATCTGTCGATTGTTGTATTTGCCAATAAAAACCTAAACCAATTTGGTACTCCTGTTGAGGAGAAATAAACTCCCCCGCACTGTCACCAATTTCAGGCAGGTCGATTTCTACTGCTCGCACAGAATTTTGCACAAAAACCAGCAATCCTAATAACGCTATTACACTAAATATTCTCATATTCACAAGTAGACTCTGAACCTATCAAAAGGGTTCCTGCAAGACAAACTTCCTATTTCAGTTTATTATTATGTCATTATATAGTTACATTTTATGGAAATAACCATGTCAAACTTTGATGTAGAACTTGATACCTCAGGCTTAAACTGTCCGCTTCCTGTATTAAAAGCACGTAAAGCACTATCAGAAATGAGCGCTGGTCAGCGCCTTCACCTTATCGTAACAGATGCTGGTGCAACACAGGATATCCCTGCTTTTTCAAAAATGACAGGAAATCCATTATTGGAATCCAATGAGCAGCAAGGTAAATTACACTTTATTCTTGAAAAAGGAAGTGAATAATGGCTAAAAAACTTGCGATTATTGCTAGTAAAGGAACACTTGATGGTGCTTATCCGCCTTTTTTACTCGCATCTACCGCTGTTGCTTTAGGCTTTGAAGTGAAAATATTCTTCACTTTCTATGGTTTACAGTTACTGAATAAAAACCTCAACCTGAAAGTATCGCCTTTAGGTAACCCAGCGATGCCAATGCCGGTTCCCGTTCCAAGCATTGTACAAGTCATTCCTGGATTGGAATGGTTTGCGACATGGATGATGAAACGTAAACTAAAACAAAAAGGCGTTGCTAGCGTAGAACAACTACGAGATATTTGTGTTGAAACCGGCGTAGATCTTATCGCCTGTCAAATGACCGTCGATCTCTTCGACTTTAATGAAGAAGACTTTATCGAAGGCATCAGCTCAGGCGGAGCAGCGACTTATCTTGAATTTGCTGGTGATGCGGACGTTTCACTCTATATCTAAAATCTATAAGCCGTCGGGGAAGCCTATCCAATAAAGCTCTCCCCGGCTTTACTCCCGACCTTGCCCCAATCAACTGTTTATTCAATCACGCTCAATACGTGCTTAAGAGCCAAATAAATGAACAGTGTCATTATTGTCTAATATTCACTACTCAAAACAGCCAAGACAAAGACCAATATAATAAGCCAAATTATAGCTATCTCTAGCTGTGCCTCTATCCAAGTAGTGACCGGTGACCACAGCTCAACTACACTGCCCATGGCAATATCTAAAGTCATGCCCAGCGCGATGTAGATAATAGGAAAGGTGAGCAACTTGGGGATTTCTAAGCCGTAATTCATATATAAATAACTATGTCTGACCGTATAAACCAGCAAAATTAGGGTTAGCACATTCAACGCCTGGCCACTCTGCGTATTACCAGCAAAATGATAGCCGACACTTGAATAAGCAAGATAGCTGCTAAAAATAACGCCTACTACCAAAAACGTAATATGTAGTAAATTTAGTAAGAGTGTCATAGCTGATTAACGCTAGCCGTCACCATTCTTAATATACTTTCCTAAGTAATAAACGAGATTCATCCTCAGACAAAGAGAACTCAACTGCACGCTCCCCTCCGTTAAGATCACCTACACAGCTAATAAGGCGAGTCTGTGTTGCTGATGATTCAATCTCTGGCCAAATACTATGTATCATTGCTGCCGAGCAGTGGCTCACTCGGCGTGGTTCAAGGTGAATCAGCTGAGAAAGTTGGGACACATCAAAAGAAGAATCTAAGGCTAAATCATCTCGACAGCTTTCAGATATTAGGCCATTAGCACAATTTCTAGTCCCATCAAGAATAAACATCGCGGCGTAAGTTTGCTGTTCTGTCAGACCCAGAACGACATTGCTTTTCACTAGCTTTTCTTTATGCCTAATACTGTAAGGATTGCAGCCACCACTAGTATGGTGACGAATAGACAACTCATAGTAGTCATTGAGCAATACTGGTGAATCAAACTCATCAACAGACATTATGATCTCATCACCATACACTGGCTCAAGTTCAACCCTGCTATTTTCATTGCCAACAACCCGTACTAAGAGTTTCTCATCCGTATACTCACACTTTCCGCCGACTACCACTCTATCTATACAAGCAGTTGTTAAGCAGAGAAAGAAAATAGCGATTACAAAGAGTTTACTATGAGTTATTAGCATTATTATGTCTGTCTATATTAGATAATATTCTGTGAAGAGAGTCTAAATGACAGACGATAAAATTGAAACCGCAAAATAATTAGTTTTAAGTATTAATTAAACTTAAGGGCAGTTATTATTAGCCCTCTTCACTGTAGAGCGCGGTTGACCTCAAAACAGTATTAATAAACTTTGCGAGTGACTATGAAAATGCCTGTGTTATTGAATCGTGCCGAACAGACGCTTTCTTTTTTTATTTTCAGAGCCCTCTTCATCGCCATAACTTTGTCTCTAAGTGCCTGTATTCCTAGCATTCAGACCATTTACCACACGCCCGTCATTCTCGGCCAAGTGATCGACTTAGAAACCTTAACGCCAATTGAAGGCGCTATTATTAAACATGAGGGAATTGATGCGGAATATACTCTAGATGAGATGATTGACGCGGCTGAAAATAAGATTGTCACCAATCAGGAAGGTGAGTATCGACTCCCCTCCACATCATCACTAGAAGCTATTTTATTAATGCCAGGCCATGCTATCCATTCTTATCCAGTAAGAATATCAACACGCTATAACTCTGCCTTAGTATTTGCTTCTGCGTCATTATTAATGCGTACTGAAGAAATCACTGCTGCATCACTATTGATCTTGGATCCTGCCCCACAAATAATAGCCAATCCCCCATCGGGAGGTTATCTCGCTGATGTAACATTACGCGGCTACCTCTATCCTCATTCTACTTTAGGTCACTGTGATCTTGGTATTGGCCACGATGCCATATCAGCATTAAACACTGCTCGAAAAGCCTACTGGCATCATCAAACTTCATCAGACCATACTCAAACAATAGTCAATGCGGCTTATTTAAATGTCCATCAGATTTGGCAATATTTTTATGATAGCTGCGACTTTGGCGATGACCGCTCTCAACAACGCTACGCTAAGATCTCTGCCGTTCGTGAAATCACCGACACCATTCAACAAGAAGCCCGTGACTTAACAAAATGAACCGAAATAGAAGTGTATCTATTTCATAGCACCGACATTTAGGCCCACCAGCGATTAAAGGACTTGAAGAAATGTTGTTGGTGCCCCCGGCGCGATTCGAACGCACGACCTTCCCCTTAGGAGAGGCATTTAACTTCCTGTTTGATATAGATAAAAATTATAACATATTGATTTTACTAACGTATAACATAACGCTGTATAACGTTGAATAATGCTATATATCCTTGTTAGTGTCCCAAAATTGTCCCAAATTTTTCAGTCAATTCTATTCCAATAATACTTTGCTTTCCTTAGAAACCTAGGCAGTAGCTCCAAAGCTTCGCATGTACAAGTTATATATTTCCGTGTTGCTCTCTCGCCCACGTTCAACAACTGGGTAGCTAATAGCATGTAACAACTGGTCTGAACTAATTTCATAGTCATAACCTTCATTCAGCCTAGAAAGTAATTTAAACACCACTAATTCGACCTGCTCTCTGATTGGCTCCACTTTTATCACTGAATAATTATCAATATTAAATAAATCAAAAAGTAGCGTATACGCCATTTTATAAACACTTTCTCCACCATATGAATAACTGTATTGGCTATCTTCTGTTTTATCTGGAGCCTTGCATCCAACGAGAACATCATCCCTTATAACAATAATGGGTTGCCCAAAGCGTAAATGATAAATAACCTTCCCTCCTGCTATATTTGTATGGCTAGCAACATTGCTTGTTGGTAAGTTAATTACAGTCCTTTTTTGTAATGGCAGTAACTTTCCTCCCTTTTCAATAAACTCACTTGTTTTAAATGAAAGCAGACTTGTGAGTTCACTATAATCTGAGCCCAATAAGCATAACTTAGCCCTCAACTGAGTATCCCCTAACATAATGTGTTCTATCAAAGAGGTCGGGTCACTAATCTCATTAAAACAATCATGCCTTGCAGTTAAAAACGAAAGTAATGGAAGCGAATCATTATTTAACAAAAACTTTATGAGTGCTGATAACAAATTTGATTGAGTCCCCAAAGAATATTTTTCATGATTCTCAACAGCTTCTTTAGAATCAATTTTTTCTAGTTGAAACTCTGCGACAACGATTAGGACCGAACAGAGTAAGTCCAGATACCAAGAATAAACTTCACCTTCAATAAGAACACTATTCGATGCCAAGCTACACAAGTAAAGAGGTACAGCTGATCGTTCATGCGTTTTTAGGAGACTATATCCAATATCATAAGATACGTTCTTTTGTTCCCATTTATTAAGAATATGTATTAAATAACAACTGGCAAATTTGTTCTGTTCATCATGAGAAAACAAAGATGGAGTAATTCTTTCATCTAATGAACAAATGTAATAATCAATTGAATTTAATAAAGCTTGCTCAGGGAAAATCTTGAAGATAACTTTCTCAGTATCAATATTGAATACAGCTTGTTCATCAAGAGTTTTAAGTATCGCACCTCTAGCATTGCTATCGGACTTTTGTTTACCTTTACAGTTAAGCAGCTCTTCTTCTACACAAAAATCAACAACTGGTTGAAGCCAGCTGCCAGAGCCTACCGAAAGTAAAAGCAGTCCAGTCAGGTTTTCTTTTTGAGGATAGTTTCTTTTACGCGGCCAATTTTCAAAAGTATTTTGTACAGATGGAATAAATCTCCCATCATCATAAGCGGCGTGAAATATAGCCGTTAAACCTATTTTTGGTGAGTTTTCCAACACTCCCCTACTAGTAAGATCTTTTTTTAACTGCTCAAACCAAATAGTTAGACGTATTTTCCATGTTGGTAAATTCTTGAACAGCTTACTCTTTCTTCCCATAACGCATCCTGCGAGAAATAATTCAAAAATATTTTTTTATTTGATTTGTTCTCAATAGCTTTGTTTTTACCATGAGTCACAACATAACAACCATTCATGGAGTATAACAATATGAAACTTAGTGATACACAATTACTGACCGTTACAGAGCTAGCAGATGTCCTTCACATGGACGTCGGAACAATTAGAAATAGGTTAAGCCGAGGTGAACCCATGCCCCCTTCAGTAAAAATTGGCAGACGCCGCCTTTTTCCAGCTCAAGATCTCTCTAACTGGATTAATAAGAAGCTGATAGATAACGATACGCTTTCAAATAAATAACTTAACTTCATATTTGTTAGTCAAATAGTGAAACAAGATATTTCTACACGCAACTTAGAAAGGATCTCTAATCTTGAGATAAAAGCTAAAGCCAAGTCGATCTTAAAAAATAAAAGTCCAAAAAAAACATTAGTTGCAGACTTTTGGGTACCAAATATCTATGGCATCAAGTTATGGGATTGTGTAAGTCTCATGGACATAGCTGTATTTAGACTTTCAAAACGAGATAAACGAGAGCTAGTCAGTATTCGCTATGACTTTCGTAATGGTGACTATCTAAAAATAAACTCAGGGCCGAATGGTATGGCAACCATCTGGGACTATGACATAGTTATAATTCTGACCTCTTATCTAACTGAATCGATGAACCTATACCATCAAAACAAAGGAAAAATACCAAGTAGAATAGTCACGATAAAAGTATGTGACATTTTAAAGTTTAGTCAAAAAGGCTGTGGTTCAAGACAGTATGATGAACTTGAAATGGCTTTAGATAGGCTAAAAAATACAACAATAGAAACGATTCGTGCCCCAAAAAAAGGAGACCGAATCACAAGAATAGCCAAACCAGAAGGCCTGATTAACGGCTACACGGTCGAGTCCCGCACAAAGGCTGGAAAGCTCTCAAAAGTCAGTATTGAAATACCTAACTGGCTATACAAAGAAGTGACTCAAGGCCCCAAACCTCATGTTCTCACTCTCTCGCCAGAATACTTTTCTATTTCATCAGGAATAGACAGATTTATATACCGATTAGCCCGTAAATCTGCTGGGACTAAACCTGCGATATGGGGGGGTAAAGTTCTTCATGAAAGAAGCTTTAGCTCGGGTGGTTACAATACCTTCAGCCAGCTTACAAGAAAGGCTATTAAAAAGAATAACCTCCCAGAGTTTGACCTACAAAAACAGCAAGGAAGAAACGGAGAGCTACAGTTATTAATGCAACGTAGAAAATAGAACATGAGAAACACATACAAACTGCCAGTACTGCTGAACTGACACACTTAAAGTAAGATCTTGATGCTGCTTAACCATCCGCTTCGCGCCAATTGCGGTCATTGGTTTAATTCCTAATATCAGTTGCGTAGTCCTTCTAGTAATCAATTACTCTGACTATTGATTCCGTTTTGCGGAAGGGCTTTTGGTGTAAATTGAGCTATTGCGATCTTACACCAAAAAGTGCGTAGCAAAATGTGTCAAAATGCAGGAAATTATTAGATTTTTTCTAGCCCTACTCTTGAGCAAGGAGAACAAATTACGCAGACCTATGAGCTCCATTTATCGGCCAAGGTTTGCTCTCGCCAAAAATAGCATTAATGCCATTCTCTATTTCTGAGATATCATCCAAATACATTACTCTAAGATTTTTTATCGCTCGCGAACTGGCAACGTAAAGTAAGTTTTGCGTATTGATGTACTTTTCTTTTTTCTCGGTGTCAGTAAATAATCGAGCTTTTTCTTTGTTTCCTTTTTGTAGGACCTCGAAATAATGTTTAAATTTATCTTTATTCTTACTACCAAAACTATGCTCTAGGATGATGGCGACATTCTTGTACTCTTCCCCCTTAGTGCCATGATAGGTATGGTAGCTAATATCATCAGCTTCGATACCATAAATAAAGTTTGCCCAGTTCATTAAGGATTTGATTGGCAACGCTAAAATGCTATCCATTTTTTCTTTGGCCTTATCTTCATCCTCCGAATCCTCATTCATTAGAATATTAATGCTGTCTAACAATGATGATCGAAATACATCAGCTGAAACCACATCGCTTTCAACATAATAAACCCGATTAATCAATGCCTTACCTAGAACTTTCTTAGCATGACTATTATCAAGTCGATCAATAATTAAGTCGACCCAGTCTTTTAATGATGCAACTTCTGTATTTCCTAATTCACGGATAATCAAGCTTGCCTTGGAGAATGCCATATTTCTACTCGATGCTCCAAAAACATCATAGTACGAAACATTTCCTTGCTGTATATCTTGATAAAGCTTAATAAGGTGATAAATGGTTAAAACCGTTGGATGTAGCTTTTCTAATTGTTGAGATAACACTTGGGCATTTAGATTGTCATAATAGATAGCTGATTTTTGAAACACTTCATAAACATCACCAAACCCATTAAAGTTTGCCATGAGTTTGTTTGTTAATACTAAGCAATGAATTTTAGTCTCTTCAGGAGATATATCTCCTGACTCTCCATCGTGTGTGACAAGGTCATCTTTATACTCAACTAGGAATTGTTGAGCTGTAGTAAGTTTATCCTCTGAATTATTGTAGTAAAAGCGTACTGAACCAGTATTTCGTTCCTCAAAGATAGGTACTTGAACTATTTCATCAGCACGAATGTTATTGGCGACATCAATAATTTGCTGGTGTGAACGTCTATTAAATATCTTATCGACATTAACCAAGCCATCATGAAGACCTTCAATCTTTCGACCAACCCCATCATCATAAATGCTCTGCGCAGTATCACCAAAGTAGCCTACCACCCAGTCTTTATTGTTTTCTATTGCGTAGTCATGAATAGTTTTGACAAATTTAACTACGTTGCTATGTGTATCCTGATATTCATCAATAAAGAAATAAGGGTAGCTATCAATAATAATGCGGCAAAGGGTAGGGTAAGTTTCAACTAGCTTTAACCCATACTCTAGTAGGGTATCGTGGCTGAACTTCATGTAGTGAAGCCTGTCAGAATTTACCTTGCTGTCATATTCAACACGCTTTTTCTCTCCAGTATCGATGCTTTCTAAGCAAACTTTAAGCCTTTGCTTTTTGTATAATAGACCAACGACAAATTTGAAGTTCCCTACATTTCTTAAGCAATTATCTAGAAATTCTGGTTTATTATCCTCAGTATTATAAGCGTGTTTGAAAGGAGCTGCGTTTAGCTTTTTAGATTGATAGAACAGATCTTTAGTCTGTATAGCAAACTCCATAAACTCTTGTTGCTCTGGCTGTTCGAGGTCATTAAAGAATTGGGCTTTGGGGGAGACTAACAAGTCTTGCTTATTTTTCTCTATAACCTCTTCTATTTTCTCCTTGTGACATATCAAAAGTTGAGGCTGAGCCCTTTTTATTATCTCCCATAACCTTTCATGAATAGTTGAAACTTGTACCGCATCGGAGTTACCTAGTCGGCTCTTTATCTCATTCACAGCAACGTTGGTATAGGTGATACACGCCACTTTTTGCGGGCTTTGGGTGACTGCTATTTTATTGATAGTGACGTATTTTAGCGTTTCTATCAGTGCATAGGTTTTACCCGCACCCGCACCAGCGTTGAAACGAAAGCTATTAAAATCATCGATATGTTTATTGATGCTTTTCTGAATATCTAGTTCAGTTATCTCATTGGGCGTCATCAGATTTACCCCCCATAGGTTCTATTACCGTACTTTCAACTACCACATCAACCACCACCTCTGCTCTACTTAATGAAGGCGTGTCATTGGTTTGAAGTTTAGTCACAAGCCAACATAAACCATCTTCTAGGTAGTTTGGTAATTTCGGCAAAACATCACTTTTTTCTGCTGAAAGTAGGCTAAATATTAGTTCATTGGAAAACTTACTCTTACTGTCTGAGAGTTTTTTCTGTAGCTTATACGAGTGAGTAATTAGGTTTCTTAGTGACTCTTCACCACCGTCATTTAAAATACTCATATATATATCCGGCTTACAGCTTTTAATTACACCATTAATAATATCATTTGTGTAATTCGTTAATATCAACGCTTCTTCAAAGCTAGTGGCATGTTGCCCCTCGATAGGATCTTTTTGGAATACTACATAAAGATTATCATCCTCAAAGAACTCTATATCACTAATCTCACTTGCTACACCTTTAAGCTTACCTTTCAATTTATGATTGAATTCAATAAGAGTTGAATTAGTTGTTACGCGGCTATTAAGGCTAGTGATTTGGAGGTATCGAGGATCTGTGCCTGCAACAAAAGGGGTATCGCCATTTTTAGACTGCTGATTACACACACCACATGTTTTGCTTTTTTTATGCTTTTCCCCCTTCTCACACTGTTCACGCTTGATATCCAAATCGGTAACAATCAAGCTAGGGACACTAAGTTTTTTCGCAAGCGGAAGATACAATTTACCGTGAGCACCATTAATGTTAAAAACTGAGATATAGTATTCGCTAAGACTTCGGTGATTTTCCAAATAGTAATTTAACAAGGTTTCTTCTGTAATACCCTCAACAAAGATAACAGCATCAGAAAAGAACAACTCTGAGACTTTGTACTTTATGTGTTTTTTAATGAAATTGAGCTTTTTGTTCGCATCACTATCATCACTAGAAACTACGGCCTCATCCGTGAGGTTTATGGCTTTAGTACATTTGTTTATTGAGGTTAAGTAGTTAATATTATTGAAGGTATTACTGCTGTGAATCTTACTATTGACGATATGAGAAGAGTGAGTCGTAATCGCTATCTGACACTGTAGTTTTTTTGTATCTTGTGAAGATGCATTTGCGATCTCCAGTGCTTTTTTTACTGCATTATCAATACGCTTAATGAAGAACTCTTGCATCTGAGGGTGCATAAACGCCTCTGGCTCTTCAATAAAGAGTAGATTAATGCGGCTTAAATGACTGTTCTCTTCATAGCTATCAACAAAATGGATAATCTCACCAATAATGTTTAGCAAGTTGATATAGCCTAAGCCAAATTGGTCTTCTGGAATATAGTCATCGTCATCCATGAAGTTATATTTGATCAGCCCTTTCATGATGGCATCGTAAGTAACGTTACCAGATAGATTCAGATTAACCTTGCTTGTGCTTTCTACCTCCCCCAATACTTGAGATATGTCAGTACTTTTAGCACCCACATTGTCAGATATCTTTTTATTTATTGACTCTATGCTTGCTTCTAAACTAGAACGAGAGCTAACGTCATTAGCGAACTGAAAGGCAACGATTTTGTTAAAGACATCGCTTAGTACACCTTCTTTAAGATGGCGGTTAGCTTTAATTTCTTTAATATTTATCAGTTTTTTTAGGGAAAATTTCTCTGTTACATCTCCAAGAAGATCCATGAACGCGATTTGATAAAGATTACCCTCTGTTTGAATAACGCTACTTTCTTTTGAAAGCAGTGCGTAAAATTTTTCAAACTTTTGGTTGCTCTCTAGATCTTGCCCCTCTGAATCAGTAGCTTTCAAGATTTTGCTAGCTTCCTCTTTAAATGCAGATTCTTCTGCAAGCGCCACCTTAACCACGATGTGCACGCTAACTGGTTCCCCATTACCTTCTTCACTAATTGGGATAAAAGGAGCAAGGTGAGTCATCAAATCTTCATCATTGAAGTCCACTTTAACCCTCAAGCTGAACTCTAAATTAGGTGTATCTAAAGGTTCAAATTTTGTCGCTTGATCCGCTTCAAAATCTTGTTTGTACTGATTGAACAACTCATTTAAGTAGGAGAGGTTAAAGTCTGATGCTGAAGGTTGTTCATTATTGCATAGCATCTTTAATGCATTGACGACTGTAGTTTTACCAGCGTTATTCTTACCGATGATTAAGGTTGTTGAAGGAGAAATCACTGACTCTGGCTGACCTTCTTCAACACTCATATCGACAATTTCAGGCTTAACAAAGCATACCGTATTGTCTGTAACACGAAATTTTCTGTAATTTTTTATGGTTAGACTTTCTAAATGCACTGGATTTACTTCCTATAAAATCAATGAGGTCTTTTTTTTATCTAGAATAACAGTAATCCCTGCTTATTCGATATTAATCAATGTCCTCTGTGAGCTGGAAATGGTCAGTTCACACCTGCTTAGTTAGCATTTAATCTATCAGCGTTGGCAATGAACTCTGGAATAAGTACACATATGTATGTAATAGACGAAACGCAAGAAAATTCAGGTAATTATTAGCTTAAATTTACGCTAAATACCTTTTAACGAGCCTTCAAAGACGGTTTCAAAGCAAATAGCCTTAAACTATCGTCTATTACATACATAAAACTGTCTATTACATACACTGAACCGTCTATTACATATAAATCATCGTCTATTAAATACTAACGATGTTTATAATTATTTGATTTTAATATCTTTATCGACCCAAAAAAGTACTAAAACTATTAAAACTATATTAAAACTGTTGTTTAAGTTATTTTGAACAGAACAAGTAGTACTGAGGTTACCGCTTTAACACCTAAAAGCAATGCCCCCCCCATCAAACTGAACTGCTTACATCATTAAAGTAATTCATCTTCATTAGGGACAGGGTTAAAGTGAAAACCTGTTATTCCTTTTTCCTTTTGAGTCTCATGCTGAACTTCCTGCACCTCAGCCACCACGCTTACCTGAGCAGTTTCGTTAATAGGCTCTGACTTTATATATGTATTTACATATCTTAAAAATGTTCGATACGTATAACTAACCGAGCCTTTATCTCGATAAAACCCCCACACAGCTTTAGCCGTATAACCTGAATTGAGCGCGGTGTTTACGTCTTGTTTTATAGCTAAAAAAGATGAGACATAAATATCTTGTTTAGTTTTTACAGAATTTTTATCCACCCAAGCAGATAGCTCTTGGAGAATTTTTTTCTCACTCATTGTAAGGTCCTCTATTATTTGTATCAAACAACGTTTTAGCAGCATTATAACGACACTATAAACAGCATAAAATAAAATAAAACACATTGATTTATTATAAATAAACCTATTTAAAACAGATATTAATAATGAAAAATGAGGAGTGACAATCAAGTGTTGTTACAATGTATAAAATAATGATGACGTAATGACATGCTTAAAGCGGGGCAAGATGTGTGAAGTAGGCCTACATTGCAAGCAAATGTATCCCTCTTCACTTTTTCTTAATTCACCTAGCGGTTCAACGAATATCCTGCTCGGTGAGACTGTACGGCTACCGCCTAAATATTGTAAATAACGTCACTAGGTAGTTTTGTAACTGTATTAGCTTAAAGTCAACGGATAAGGTTTTAGCAGAGAATAGGTATATGGCAATTATCATAAATTCTAAAGATGAGTCGGTTGTAGCAACAACAGAAGATAATTACATCACCTCTCTATCTGCACTAAATATTCCATGTGAAGAAGAGGGAACTGGGGATTGGCACTTCAGGAATCATTATTTCCCAAATGAAAATGGAATGCCTGCTCAGATATTAGCAGGGAAAGATCACTTATCAACTAAAGAATGGCTAGGCAATGAGGGAATATATGATTGTTATTCTATTCTTAAGGAATGGGGGGTTGATGTTAAACCAAGAAAAATCTATGCGGCCAATCATTATCGAGCTGTCGTCGATATGGTTTTTCATTACCTGAAATCAGGTGCTAATATAAAAAAAACTATCAGCTTAAATGATTGGCTGCCTGAAGCACATGAAAAGCAGCGCATCTATCAGTTACTAGATAGACTAAAACCCGCTTTTTCAGAGGATGAATGGTTGATTATTGAAGAGTGGAAAGAATACACTTATCCTCCCGATTAAAGCGCGCATTCATTAACGTTTATAATTCTCCCATCTATCATTCCAACTTGAGTAGGGTATTCTCGCTAAAAAATTAAAACAGAATAATTAGCATTGTATATGAATGAACCATATGAAGTAACGAAGCACAATGGAAGAATATTTTTCAATATCTCCAATTCGATATCAGAGAACTTTATTCCTTGTGCTAGAAGAAACTTCTGAGTTAGATTAATCTTCTAGCTAAATCCTCAGCTTTAAGATGGGTATAGCGTTTCAACATAGCCAAATCTTTATGGCCTGTAATAGATGACACCTCCATAATATTAAACCCCATTTCAAAAAAGCGGCTGGTTGCTTCATGACGTAAATCATGGAAACGTAGGTCATGAATTTCTGCTTTTTTACAACAGCGTTCAAACGCTCTAGTAATTGAATCAGCTTTCATTGAAAATACTTTGCCATTGATATTTCTTGGCAGACTAGACAATACCTTCAATGCTGCTGGTGACAATGGCACCTCTCTATTCTCACCATTTTTCGTATCTTCAAGTTTAGCTATTCGTCTACGACGATCAATATTTTCCCAACGAAGTTTAGTTATCTCGCCTCTTCTCATACCCGTTTCAGTTGCACATTGAATAATGAGATAAATTTGATCACCATACTGCTTTGCTACTTCTAATAACTTTTCTTGCTCACCAGCCTCAAAACGACGCTCACGACCTCTTTTGGGTTGTGGGGGTACTGTCACCATATCAACAGGATTTCCATGCGGTAAATACACGCCCCATTCTTTTGAAGCCACCGTTAAAATGCGTCGAATACATAAAAGATCTTTTCTAATCGTTTCAGGCTTTACTGTTTTAAGACGTTCTTCTCTGTATTTGGCTATTTTGTCAGGAGTCATGCTGATCGCAGAATACTCACCGAAATAACTGCAAATACCTTTAATCATTGATTCCAGCTTAATTGCTGATTTCTTTGATGGAAGAATTTCAGTGATATAACGATCTGCTAACTCTTGAAATGTTGATGTTTCAGCCAGCGTACTCGATATGAACAATTTATTGTCCATTTGAGCTTCAACCTGTGTTGCCCACTTTTGGGCAATTGATTTGTTACGAAAGGTCTTTGTTTGAGTAGGATAGCCTTTTTTGCGGACTTTTACTTGCCATTGCCCTTCACTACGTTTTGTATAAGTTGCCATAACGCTAAATCATCCTTTATCACGTACATATCATTTTGTTAGTGTCCCATCAGTGTCCCAAAACACTTTTCTTGAGTCACATGACTAACATTAAAATAATATAACTAGTTGAAAAATGGAAGATTAAATGGTGCCCCCGACGCGATTCGAACGCATGACCTTCCCCTTAGGAGGGGGACGCTCTATCCAGCTGAGCTACGGGGGCTTTAGTTTCAAGGCTATATGAAAAGTTGGTGATGGTTTGGTGAATTATTTTCTTACCCAACCCCCCCCCCCTCATACAACAACTTTCATATAACATTCTATCATTTCACCACCCTAAAGTTTACGTAAATTCATACTTTAACTATTATTTAAACAGCTGTGCACCTGAAGGTTTATTTAAGTGTGATTCACTTAACTTCTTGGATTGTTCACATAAGAAAACTGCAAGTGGTTTAACATTCCCAGATAATTGAGCATGTTCTAATGTCGCATAATACATAGCTTTATTGTAGCCATTGATTTCAGGTGGCATTAAACCAGCTTGTAAATATTGTGCAGTCATGATCAAGCGACCTACACGACCGTTACCATCACCAAAGGGATGAATAGATTCAAAGTGAGCATGTGCTTTAGCAATATCCATCACTGATTCTATACCACGATATTTACTTACCCAATATTCTATTTCAGCTTCAATATCATCAGGTTCAGTAGTTGCAACCTCTGCATCTGGAATGATCCGTATGTTTGTGGAATATTGACCCGCATCACGACGAATACCTTGCATCAAATTATAATGCCAATCACGGAGCTGTCTAGAATCAATAATAAAACTATCTTCACTGATTGCATCCATCATTCGTCGCGTTGCATTAGCCACACCAACTACTTCAAGCACCGCCTGCGTGTTCATATCATTAGGAATGATATTATCAATAACCTGCTTGAACTTACTTTCATCAACGGACACTTCAACTTCTAACGAGCCAAAACTCAACCGTCTTGCTAATACATCTTTTAAATTAGGTTCGAAAAAGAAGTTTTCAGGTAATGCTATTGATTCAATATCAACACCATTAAGTGAATCTAAACCAATGACTTTGCAGAACCAGAAATCAATTGAATCACGATTTTCTGTATTGATACTACTATCATCATCACGCCATACCATAATCGTATTTCGTGAAACGCCAATCATATGACTTAACTTCACAGAAGTTTTAATTGAGGGATGCTCTAATAAGATCTCAATTTTATCTTTGTATGAAATATCTTGATATGCCATGTCAATCACCAGTAATGCACATTAGTTACCACTTATTATTGCATACCCCCCCATAATGTGCACGGTGAAATGCATATCACGCACTTCACCATGCACTTCCAACATTAACTTAAATATCTTTAAATGTACTCAGCGCTAGGGTTTATTCGATATTACTAGCAGACAAAAATCAGGCCCCCTCCTTATACTCTAGAACCCAATCACTCCAGTTTCTTTGTTCTTTGTAATAATCGGAGTAGTATTAAGTCATATCTATAATTGAGGATATTCCCATGCAACTCTCATTAAAGACTTCCAGCCTAGCAAAAGTACTTTTTGCAGTCACCCTTCCCCTATTCTTGTCTTCACCCTTAGCAGCTGAGCCCACTAAAACTGGACTAGATGAGCAGGTGTTGAGTCAAGCCCCTGCACACAACCAAGTGACTTTTCTCTATGACGCCTTCGGTCATGAAGAGACCATGCAGAAAGATTGGGGGTTCTCCGCCCTCTTGGAAATAGGGGGTAAACGGATTCTGTTCGATACGGGTAACAACTCGGAAATCTTTGCCCAAAATGTTAAAGCAAAGGGTGTTGACCTCACCAACTTAGATTTCGCAATTATATCTCACCGCCACGGTGATCATATGGGCGGCTTGAATCATTTGTTAGAAGTGAATTCAACTCTCCCCATTTATACCCCCAAAGAGAACTTTGGTGTGTTTGGAGCATCGCTGCCAGGAACATTCTATAAGGGTAATCCATCACTACCAGATGATATGCGTTATTTTGATGGCAATCCACCTAAAACATTATCTTTTGGTACTCCCTGGACAAATGGTAATTTTAATTTCGTTACCGAGACAACGGAGATCGCACCGGGATTTCACTTAATTTTATTAAAGGGAACATGGGGAGTTGACCTAGAGGTAATGGAAGTCTCATTAGCCATAGAAACCCCATATGGTGTTGTATTAGTAGTGGGTTGTAGTCACCCCACAATCGAAAAAATAGTTGAAACGGCGAAGGATGTCACCAATAAACCCATTTATCTGGTACTGGGAGGCCTACACTTGCTCCCCTCAACGAATAAAGAAATTCAGCGTGTTGCTACTGCACTTCATGACACTTTGAAGGTAGAAAAAATAGCGCCTGTTCACTGTACTGGTGAACCCGCTTTTGAGATTTTAAAAGAAACTTTCGCAGAACGTTATCTATATGCAGGCCTAGGCACAACAATTGTGCTTGAGCAAAGCCCTATATCAAGCTCACATGAAGTTGATTTAAACTTCTATCGAGAACTTGCCACTTCAAGTCCAGATGCGATGGAGGCATCCGTCCATAATCATCAATAGTGTTGTCGGCCCACTATTAGTATGAGCAACGCTCTCATGGAATGGACTATTAGCATCTTCAGTCAATGATTATTTTGCAGCTGAGCGACTCATATAAATGGATAATACGCGTTAACTAATGAGTACTGTATGATTTAATCCCGGACTTGATTCATCTCTCGTTTATAAAATAAACCTACTCTTTTTCTCTGGTATCGCTATGGCTATTCGTAAGTTTGAAGGCACACAACCTGACATTCACTCATCTAGCTATATTGATGAGACGGCACTCGTTCTAGGCGATGTTCAGATCGGTAAAAACAGTTCTATTTGGCCTCTAACAGTCATTCGTGGTGATGTTAATTCGATTAAAATAGGTGACAACACTAATATTCAAGATAACTCCGTACTCCATGTTTCTCATGACGGACCTTATAATCCCAATGGTTTTAACTTAACGATCGGTAATGACGTAACAGTCGGTCATCGTGTGATTTTACATGGCTGTCACATTGCTAACTCATGCTTAATTGGTATGGGAACAACGATAATGGATGGCGCTATCATTGAACCTTACACCCTTATAGGCGCAGGCTCTTTAGTCTCGCCTAATAAACACCTTGAGTCTGGTTATCTTTGGCTGGGAAGTCCAGTGCGTAAAGTTCGCAAGCTAAACTCTGAAGAACTTGAATCCATTGACTACTCTGCACAGCACTATGTCGCACTCAAAAATCGCCATCAAGCTTAGTCATTTTATAAGTAGCATGTTCACAACAGGCTTTTCACTTCAACTTGAAACTCCTTCACAGCAAAGATAATAGCAACTGAAAAGAATGCTGGCTGTTTATAGGGGAGTAAAGGCTATTACTCCCGTCTCCCACAAAGCCATCAGAGGAAAATTCCAACAGTATCTTGATTTTTTTAGAGACAATCGTGTGGCTTAGCCTGTCAATCGTATTTTCCGATTATATCAATCAATTTAACTCGTTTTACTAATGATTACTTCCCGTAGATAATGATTAGCAATTGAACAACATTCTACGTTTTTCAAGATAATAATTTATTAAACTTAAGGAAATACAATGACTAATACCGTACCAGAAATTACATTTAGAACGCGTGTTCGTGATACCAGTTTAGGTGGTGATAATCCTTTCCGTTGGCAGGATGTGACCTCAAGTGATATTTTTAAAGGTAAAAATATTATCATTCTCGCTTTACCCGGTGCCTATACACCGACATGTTCAAATACTCACCTTCCTGGGTTTGAATCTAAATATGATGAATTAAAAGCTCAAGGCGTTGATGAAGTGTATTGCGTAAGCGTTAATGATGCCTTCACTATGTTCCAATGGTCTAAACACCTAGGTATCGAAAAAGTGAAAATGTTGCCTGATGGTAATGCAGACTTCACACGTTTGATGGGCATGTTAGTCAAAAAAGAGAACCTAGGTTTTGGTGAGCGTTCATGGCGCTACTCAATGCATGTCGTTGATGGTGACATCAAACACATGTTTGTTGAACCAGGTTTAATGGACAACTGCCCAGATGATCCATTTGAAATTAGTGATGTTGACACTATGCTTAACTACTTAAAATAACAGGTGTAAACTTTCCGAACACGGTACCAGATACTATTATCTGGTACCGTCTACAGTGATAATAAAAAGGTAACAACGATGAAATATGATTATGATCTTTTTGTAATTGGTGCTGGATCTGGCGGTGTACGAGCAAGCCGTATGGCCTCATCTTTCGGTGCTAAAGTTGCTGTGTGTGAGGATCGACAATTGGGGGGAACCTGTGTCAATGTAGGCTGTGTCCCCAAGAAATTATATGTTTACGCTTCTGAATATTCAGAGCACTTTCAACAATCCAAAGGCTTTGGTTGGCAATCTGGTCCAACACCCTTTGATTGGGCAACATTACGGAATAACAAAACAACAGAAATTAGTCGTTTAAATGGAATTTATGATGGTATTTTAGATAATGCCAATGTTGAGATTATCAAGGGACGAGGAAAAATTATTGATCAGCATACAATTGAAGTTTCTGGTAGAAAATACACCACTGAACGTATTTTAATTGCAGTGGGTGGCTGGCCTTTTATTCCTGATTTCCCGGGTAAAGAGCATGCTATTACTTCTAATGAAGTCTTTGATTTAGACAGCTTTCCCAAACGTACCATCGTTGTTGGCGGTGGCTATATTGCCGTTGAATTTGCAGGGATCTTTAATGGGTTGAATTCGCAAGTCACCCAGCTTTATCGTGGTGATTTATTTTTACGGGGTTTTGATGATGAGGTACGCCACTTTGCAGCTGAAGAAATCAGTAAAAAAGGCGTTGATTTAAGGTTTAACACGGATGTGCAGTCTATAGAAAAACAGGCCGATGGTTCATTAAAAGTGACGATTAATGACGGCTCGACCATTATTGCTGATGCTGTACTGTATGCAACAGGACGCAAACCAAAATTAGATAATTTAGGTTTGGAAAACGTCAATATTGAGCTCACTGACAGCGGCTATATTAAGGCCAATAACCACTTTCAAACCAGCGAAGACAGTATTTTTGCTTTAGGAGATGTGACCGGTGGCATGGAGTTAACTCCAGTAGCCTTAGAAGAAGGCATGACATTAGCTCACGGCCTTTATAATAATGGTTCATGGAAAATAGACTACAGCAATATTGCTACAACCGTTTTTTGTCAGCCTAATATTGGCACTGTTGGCATGACCGAAGAGCAAGCAAAATCTGAATATCCTAATCTTGTAAAATATAGGTCGAGTTTCCGAGCAATGAAACACACAATCAGTGGCTCGCAAGAACGCACATTGATGAAGTTATTAGTTGATGGTGATACAGATAAAGTCGTGGGTGTGCATATGGTGGGGGCTGATGCAGGTGAAATTATGCAAGGTATTGCCATTGCGATTAAAGCAGGCGCCACCAAGGCCGACTTTGATGCAACTATCGGTATTCACCCTACCGCTGCTGAAGAGTTTGTCACCATGCGAACGCCTGTTACCGAGTAATTTAGACGAGGGGAGCCCTGATTCTTAGGTTTTCCCTCTCTCTGGGGTTTATAGTATAGCGAGTATGATTATCATTTTAGATCAGCTTAAGCTACATAAACGAAACGAGTTAATTTAAGAATATAAGGAAAGTCACATGGCAAATGAAGGTTATCATGAACCACTCTCAGAATTATCAGACGACACGAGAGATATGCATCGAGCTATTAGCTCATTGATGGAAGAGCTTGAAGCTGTAGATTGGTACAACCAACGAGTTGATGCCTGCAAAGACAATGAGTTGAAAGCAATACTTGCTCATAATCGGGATGAAGAGAAAGAGCACGCAGCAATGGTGCTTGAATGGATCCGTCGCAAAGATCCTGCTTTTGATAAAGAATTAAAAGACTATCTATTTACTGATAAAGAAATTGCACACTCATAGTGTAACCGACTAACACGACGTTAGTCTTGCCACCCATTAAGACGGCACACTAAAACTCGTGTTTTGGAGTGACTGAGGCGGTAATAGCGCTATACACTCCTTTGTAATTATCAACTTAGTCAGGATAAACCTCTCTAAGTTGAACAATTTCATCTGCAATACTTAAAAAAAGTACCACTAATTCTGGATCAAAATGAGCTGATGACTCTTCTTCTATCAAGGCAAGCGCCTCAGTTGTAGACCATGCCTTTTTATAGGGTCTCTGTGATGTTAAGGCATCAAACACATCACAAATAGCCGTTATTCGTCCTTCAATAGGAATATCGGTTCCAGAAATTCCTCGCGGATAGCCTTTTCCATTCCATTTTTCATGATGACAGCCCGCAATTAAACTTGCAGTATTCATGATCTCTGAATCATGACCAGCCAATAATTTTTCCCCAATAGTCGTATGAGTTTTCATTATTTCCCACTCATCAGCACTCAATTTTCCGGGCTTAAGTAATATCGCATCAGGGATACCTATCTTACCGACATCATGCATTGGACTGGCATCCAGTATATGCTCACACAACTCTTCTGGAAGGCCCGCTTTTTGAGCTAATAAATAGCTACTCTGACTCATGCGAGTAATATGCGTACCGGTCTCTTCATCTCTAAATTCAATGGCCATACCGAGACGGTTTAGTATTTCAATCTGTGTTTCTTTAATACTATAAATATGAGTATTGGATGCCATAAAATCTTGGCTACTATTTCTAACGGCTGAAGCCAGAAACCCAAAGTACATAAGGGTTATAATGCCAATCAGGATGTGGATATCAGACTGTGTAAAAGCCCAAATGATGAGCGGGGAAAACAATGCGATAAGAAAGGCGACATAAGCTTTAAAACTGCTGCCAATGGTGACAATGGCCGCACCTGCAAGTGCAAATAACCCAATAATAATGACATAGCCAAACTCTGCCTGACTCGACTTCATCACTAAAATAATGGCGCATCCCCATAAGGCTCCGGTTACAGTAGAGCACCAATAATACCGACGTAGCCATTGCTCACTTGTTATCGCCTTAAACGCTGTCCTATCTCGTCTGTTGAAAGACCAGAGCAAGGCTCCACGCGTGGCCAATGCCAGTGTTTGTATAATCAGCCAAACAAGAGTGAGTAAATAATCTGAGTAATAAAATGAAATATAGCCCGCAACAAACACCGCAACTTGATTACCTATAATCCCAGCAGGAGCGAGTTTATAAATTCGCTCTGCCAGCTGGTTTGTCAGAAAAGGTTGTAGTGAAGTATTTATTAGTTAATTTTAATATTGCTTAAGCAATTCGGTTGCTGAAACAGGTGCACACTAGGGCTAACACCTTTCCAAGCAAGACCGATTAGACTTTGGATATATTCTCTAATACGGAGTAAATGATGACAGCAGATTATAGCAGTAATAGTGAAGGCTAATCCCATATTTTAAGAACCATAAATATAGCACTGGTTTCTACCTTTTTGTTTTGCCATATAAAGCGCATTGTCTGCATTTTCTAGCAGTGCATCCTCATTCAAATCGTTTCCTTCGAGAGAGGCGATACCAATACTGATAGTCACTACATGGCTGCTGGTGCCATAAAAATGTGGAATGCCAAGCTCTTTAATATTAGCTCTAATCGTTTCTGCCACGATATATGCACCTTTACTATCTGTAGCAGGCATGAGGACGACAAACTCTTCTCCACCATAACGAGCCACACAATCTGTTACGCGGGGTAAGCTTTTTTTAAGCTCTTGGGCAATAGCATGTAAAGCCATATCTCCCTCATGATGACCATAGTGATCGTTATATTCTTTGAAGAAATCAATATCAATCATAATCAATGTGAGTGGACTGTGGCTCCGTTTAGCTGAGGCCACTTCTTTCGTTAAAGATTGCTCATAGACTCTTCGATTAGGGATCTTGGTCAAAGGATCAGTTTCACTTATAAATTTCAGTGCCACAATTGCTTTTTCTAAGGATTTTTTTGTGGCATCGATCTCAGAGAGATCGCTAATAATACCCGTAAAGCGTAACGCACCTTCTATACCGGTATCAGAAATAGCCAGTCGTATTGGTAGCAGGTGACCATCTTTATGTTGTGCATGAACTTCTCTGCCAATACCAATAATTTTCTTAACACCTGTATTTAAATAATTACGTATATAGTCATCATGTTGATGAGCATGCTCGTCCCCTGTCAACATTGATACATTTTGGCCGATAGTTTCATCAGCACTAAAGCCTAAAATGTCTTCGGCTCGGTCGTTATATCGAGTAATAATGCCTGACTCATTAATACTGATCACACCATCGGAGGCAGTATCAATAATGGCCTTATAACTCTCTTGGCTATCATTTAATTGCTGAGTTCTAATGCGTACTTCATCTTTTATTAATCCCTTTTGATGATTAACAATATAAATATAACTCGCAAAGACAAGACTCAGTAATCCCCCCAAAACTAACACCAGCCAGAGCTGCAGATCGGTATGTGCCATAAAATATTTATCAGCTGATACCGATACAAGCCACTCTCGCCCGCCCACTGATATTAGTTTTTCATGAAAAAGGGCACTTGTCTGTGCTCGACTTCCATTGACAAGGTGGGTCTTTTTTTCAGCATCAATAATAGACATCTGAATGGTATTTCCATGAAATGTGGTGCTTATCGCATTCTCAAAAAAATCATCCATTCTGAGTACAAGTAGCACAAAACCAGGGATCACTGTCGATATTCGGTCCGTGTCTGCAAGTGTTTTTTCCAGAAATAGAGGCTGTAGAGCCAGAATAGCTTGTTGACTACCCGTTTCTTGCACTAATGTAATGGGAGCAGTAATCGTGAGGGCGTTAGTACGAATAGAGTGTTGTATCGTTTTCCTTCGGGTCTCGTTTGAGCCTAAATCAAAACCCAATGCAGCCCTATTATTCTGCAGCGGTTCAACATAATAAACAGGGTAATACTCAGCCCGCTTTTTAGCCGTGAGTACCTCACCAAGTTCATCTCGTTCTTGGAAGACAAACTCATTCAGGCCCTCTTTTCTGGCTACCGATTCAAACAGTTCACGTTGTTCATCGGGCACAATCGGGATCCATTCTAATGCCTGAATTTCAGGATATTGCTGCAAAATGGAGTGAGAAAATGTAGTGAACTGCTCACGACTTACAGATGAATTTGACTCAAAAAAAGCCTTGAGAGCAGTGAGAGATGAGAGTGAATAATCAATTTGGCTCTCTACGGCAGAAAAGCGGTCTTCTGCCAGCAGTTGAAATTTGGCTAATTTAAACTGCGTCTGTTTTTTATCAACGAGTTGATAAATAAATGATGTAAACATCAAGCCTACCGCAAGCGTGACTAAAAAATACTTATACTTATTCAGCACTCTATTCTTCACAGCCACCTATCCAATGCAAAAGTCATTAGACCCACTATAACACTATGACTCTATTTACGTGACATCAGCAATAGTAAGGTGCATGTGTTTGTCAGCGTTGAGCTGTTCTTATTAGTTGAATGTTATATCTACAACAAAAGTAGCCGACAGCTCTTGTTTTCATCTTAAGAGCAAGCTGAGTGTAGATCGCTAGAACTCAATTATCTATTCTCTTGCAACACGGTAATAAACTCTTTCTCAGGAACCGGTCTTGAGAAATAATAACCCTGTCCAAAATCACAGCCAGCATTAAGTAATAACTGGCCTTGCTCTTCCGTTTCAATACCTTCGGCAATTACTTTCAAACCTAATTTATGGGCCATTGTGATAATTGCTTCTGACATAACCATATCTTCAGAATCAGGGGCAATATTTTTCGTAAAAGACTGGTCAATTTTCAAGTAATCAATCTCAAATTTCTTCAAATAAGAAAGTGATGAATATCCCGTCCCAAAATCATCCATAGAGACTTCTATACCGGCATCTCTAAACTGATGGAGTTGTTTAAGAATCGTTTCATTATCATCCATCAATAAGCCTTCTGTAATCTCAATAACAATATCTTTACCCGATAGTTGATTATTACTAAGGTATGACATCCATTCCTGATGATTAGCCATCTCTCTGAATTGAACTGGTGATTTATTGATACTAATTTGGATATCAATGCCAAACTGTTCTTTACATACTTTGACTTGTTGAACTGTTTTCCTAAACACCCAGTCACCAATTTCAACGATTAAACCAAAGTCTTCAGCAAGTGGAATAAACTCAGCAGGGCTAACCATTCCACGAGTGGGGTGTTTCCAACGTACCAGTGCTTCAGCTTTGTATATCTTACCCGTCTGTAGTTCAATTATAGGTTGATAATAAACTTCCAGTTGATTCAACTCAGTGGCTTGGCGTAAGTCATTTAACAACTCTGCTCGATACTGTGCTTGCTCCTGCATAGAGGCGGTGAAATAACAGAATCTATTTCTCCCCAGTTCTTTCGCAAGATACATCGCCTGATCAGCATTTTTGAGTAACTCTAATGCCGTAGTAGCATCAGAAGGATAAAGTGTTATACCCAAGCTCGCTGAAATATAAACGTGGGTATCTCCTATCCAAAATGGTTGGCTTAAGGCCTCTAATATTTTTTGACTAATGGTTTCGACTATATGTAAATCATCCAGATCAGATAAAATAACCGTAAATTCATCGCCCCCTATTCTGGCGACCGTATCGACTTCTCGAATACAGTCGGAAATTCTTTTTCCGGCTTCGATAAGTAATGCATCACCATTATCATGGCCTTGAGTATCATTAATAATCTTAAAATTATCGAGATCCAGAAAAATTAATGCCAACGGTGATTTAGCGCTGTGTGACTTTTTAATTTCTTGTTCTAGACGATCATTAAACATTCTTCGATTAGGTAAGCGAGTCAAACTGTCATAATTAGCCTGCCTTAAAATCAATTCATCCGCTTTTCTCTTCTCTGTAATATCAGAAAATAATGCAATACGTCGAAAAACGTCGCCCTCATCATCATAAATGGTATTAATTGAGATCCATTCAAGGTAATCACGACCATTTTTCTTAGTATTGAGAATCTCACCTTCCCAGCTTCCGGTTAGCCTGATTTCCTCCCACATATCTTGATAGAAACTCGGTGAATGCTTACCAGAACTTAAAATATTAGGATCTAAACCAATAATCTCAACATCACTGTAACCCGTGATCTCAGACAAAGCAGGGTTAATAGCAATGATTTTATTGTGCTGATCAGTAATCATCATGGCTTCACGGCTATTCTGATAAATCATATCAGCCAGTTTTAGTTCCTCTTCTTTTTTCTGCTTATCCGTTATGTCCTGACTAATCCCTACTAAGCCAAGTACCTTGCCCTGCTTATCTTTTACTTTCACTTTGGTGATTTCAAGAGTATGGATTTTGCCATCTTGTGTTTGAATTGTTTCATAGGACACATGAGGAAAATCTTGTTCTAGGGCAGCTTTATCGGAGCTAATACAGTGCTGTGCATTTTCCTCACCCAATAATTCTGGCAGTTTGGATGAATCAATATTCAGAAACTTTTCTTCTGCTATCCCGACTAAATCACAAAATGTCTTATTAACGAAGTAATACTCACTCCGTATTCCTGAAAACCAAATTCCTATTGGTGAGTTATCAATAACGGTTCGTAACTGATCACTAATCTCTTGTTTTTCACTCAATAGTGTTTGGAAACCCTCCGCCATTTCATTAAAACCAGTGGTAATCTGTTTTAACTCATCCCTTGTCGATATAACGACTCGTTCATCTAGATTACCCGTAGAAAAAGAATGCATCGCATCGGTTAAGGTATCAATGCTCTTTCTAGTGGAAAGGTAAATAACCACTAAAAAGTACAACACCAATGCAAGTAAGAAGATGGATAAGCCCAAACTAATGAATAACTTATTATTAGCTTGTTCGACTCGTTGATTAAGTAAGTTATTGAGCGTGGAGGCTAATGCTTCTAAGAAAAAATAACCATCGTCAATTCTGTGTGTGGACAGTTCATAAAAATTAACCGGATTTATATGGCTATCATTCAATAATATATTATCTTTAATAAAACGAAGGTGATGACTCAAGCCTTGAATGAAGGCCTTTCCTGGCTCAGAAATGCTAACCCCATCCGTGTTCATTACCTCTTCAAGCTTCCTGATGTTTTCTGAAAAAACATAAAGTGGCGTATCTACTTTGGATAGAAGCTGAGTAATTTTCTTTTTATCAGCATAATCTTTATTAACCAGATAAGACGTCCCTAATGCCCTCACCTGCCCTAAAATTTCTAAAGTAATGGGTAATGAATATAAAAAACTATTTGTTAAGTAATAAGAGTCAATATCATTGACCAGAGAGAGCTGATAATCATCAGCTAACTTACGCTGAAATTCAGACAGGCGTTGCAATAATCTCGAGTGAGAATCAAAGCTATTATTAAGCCCCAAAGTCCCACCTTTATTATCTAGATAATTCCAACGGTCATTAATAGTCAACCAGCCTTTAGACTGTTTCAGGTCTTCAGATATGGAGTTATTAACGGTAGTGAAATACACTTGGATTTGCTTATTAATGGCTATTCGCTTTTCCGTCACCTCCCTAGCACCAGCAATCTCACCAGCTGAAAGCCCCCTATGCTTTTGTATTGATTGGATAAGTAATGAGGTTGCCTGAACTTGTTTTAAACCTTCTAATTGCTGATTACTCAGACTGATGGTCTGCAGCATATTGCTTATAAAGAAAATAAGCACAATTAATAGGGAGCTGAGCGATAAGCCTCCCAATACGAAAAACTTCCGCGGGAAAGTCAGGCCATTCATCAATTTTATTCCCGGGAATAATAGTGCGTTCATTTAGTTTAGTACCATATTCAGATAAGTATTTAGTCGGCTAAGTATACTGATATTAAATACATATTTCATTGCAGATTTATTAAATGCTACAAATAATTATCTGAGGACACGGTTTAATAATGTTTAGCTGAAATTAATCTCGCTGCTCAATTCTAAAACAGCGACAAATGGCTGAGATTATTGCGAATTAAGTTCCAATTATTAGAGACTTACACTCCAGATAAAATCGCCTCTACTCGCAACTGCTCTTCATTCTGTTAATGAAAGTTAACACCAGTTTCTAACTGGCTGAGAGTCTTGGTCTTAACAGTATATTTATAGCTAAATAGTAGCTTTCTTTTATTATGGCAATGAATAGTTTCATGATATATTTGAATGAGTATTATCGGAAAATAACTAATGACTATCAAAGTGGCAGAATAAACAATGTTTAGTAGATTTCTACTGCTATTTATCCCTATTGCAATTCTCTGTTCTATAGGTTCTTTTTACCTATACAAAATTGAAGTCGACTCCGATATGGTGAAAGTTCATTATTCAGAGTCAGCATCTGCTAGTGAGGCCTCGCGAGCACTCAGTCATGAACTAGCCTCGGTAATAAGTGATCTTAATTATCTAAGCTTACAAGAAGGACTGCTTGAGTTAGTCTCTAGTGACAATAGCCAAGGCTATAATCATCTTCAGAATAATTGGCTGACCTTTTCTCATTCTAAGAAATCCTATGACCAAATTCGTTGGTTAGATCTCACTGGCAAAGAACGCTTAAGAATTAATTTCAATAATGGCCAACCGCTTAGCATTGCTGAGAATAAGTTACAAAATAAAGCTCAACGCTATTACTTCATTGATACCATAAAACTCAATAAAGATGAGGTGTTTATTTCTCCTCTTGATCTTAATATTGAGGATGGGGAAATAGAGCAACCACTCAAACCAATGATTAGACTTGGCTCTCCTATTTTTGATCGCAGTGGTCAGAAACAAGGAGTAGTGCTAATTAATTATACTGCGACCAAACTGCTGGATCGCTTCAAGCATGTATTAAACGATGAAAATAGTGCTCAATGGCTACTCAATAGTGATGGCTATTGGTTAAAAGGCCCATCACCAGAACAAGAATGGGGCTTTATGTTTCAACAGCCTCAGCAGTCAATGGCGAGTCAGTATCCCCATGCTTGGCAACAGATTTCAGCTAGCGAACAAGGGCAATTTATAGATGAACACGGCTTGTGGACATTTAATACCGTCCATCCGTTACTCAGCGGCTCCACGTCAGGAGAGATCGCTCTCGAAAGAAATCAATACTATTGGAAAACTGTTTTTTTGATCCCTAAACAACAGCTGCTTGCCTATAGTTGGCAGGCAGGCATTAAATTAGGCATTGCTACGATTATTATTATTCTGGGGTTTTTTATCGCTATCTGGTGGGAAACAAAGTCTTGGAATACCGTTCAGAAAATGAATCAAAGCCTTGAAGAAAGAATTGCAAAACGAACAGAGGCATTGCTGAAAGCAAAAGAACAGGCAGAGGCACTTGCTTGTACAGATGAACTAACAGATTTGAATAACCGTCGATCATTCTTCAATTATGGAAGCCATATTCATCAGCAAGCAGCCCGATACAAACGCCCCTATTGTGTGCTGATGTTAGATCTCGATTTATTTAAAAAGGTTAATGATACCTACGGTCATCAAATAGGCGATGAAGCCTTAAAAGCAAGCAGTAAAGCCATCAAGTCAATGACGCGTACATCTGATATATCAGGGCGGGTTGGCGGTGAAGAGTTTGCCCTTATCCTGCCTGAGACAGCTACTGAAGAAGCAAAAGACTTGGCTGAACGGCTGCGTCGTGCAATCGCCGACATCAACATACCACTAGATAGTGGAGTGCTGAAATTAACGGTTAGTATTGGTATCAGTGAGAAAGGTGAAGAAGATTCATCCATTGATGAGGCCTTGGCTCGGGCAGATAAGGCGCTTTACCAAGCCAAAGAACAAGGTAGAAACCAAGTGGCAGTGTTTATTAGCTAAGCCGCCATTACGATAATGACAGCGTTAATTTAAGCTTAACTATCTCGCCATCGCCACCACACTAAAGAAATTGTAAGTGGTTAAGTTCCTTTACTATACGCTACAGCCCCTAGCAACAATCAGCACTGAGAAATAAATGAGCGTCTTAAAAATACTGATCCTCTTCATCATTTCTGCCAGCTTATATGCTGAAGAAAACAAGATTGCTGATCTGTACCGCTTACACACTATTACCGGTTCAATCCTCATTGAGTCAGCCGATGGGAAAGTTCAATATCAGCATAATGTTGATGATAATGAAGCCTTCATACCTGCTTCTACTTTTAAAATCCCCAACACTTTGATTATATTAGAAGAAGGTTTAGCTCATGATCAATTAGATGTCATTAAATGGGATGGTCAACAACGAGATTATGACTTATGGAATCAAGATCAAACACTTAAAAGTGCCTTTCAATACTCATGTGTGTGGTGTTATCAACGCTATGCAGCACAATTAGATGATAAAAAATATCGGTCCTATTTGCGTGAATTTGGCTATGGCAACCTTTTAAGCGGTAGCGATATAACTCGCTTTTGGCTCGATGGTGAGCTAAGGATCTCAGTTAAAGAGCAAATTAACTTTTTACGTAAAGTATATGCCGAAGACCTACCTATTCAAAAACGACACATTAAAACGCTAAAAAGCATCATGCTCAAAGATGAACCGCACTATAAAATTTGGTCAAAAACCGGTTGGTCAGGAAAAGATGGCTGGTTTGTAGGCTATTTGCTCACTGATAATCAAACATGGTTTTTTGCCAATCATATTGAAATAGAGAAAAAATCAGATTTAGCCTTGCGAAAACAACTCACGATGGAAGCCTTTAGGCGTTTAAACATAATGGAGTAGCACTATTTAAGCCTCCCCTGTTTTTACATCGGCGTAGAACATATTACATCGAGCTATTGCACCCACAATACTTAGCACACAGTTAAATCCAATGCTGTTAGTATTAGCCAAACTTGGCATAGAGAAGCGGTCAGGCAGACAGGTAATAGCTAAGTCAGTCTAGCTCCCACCTATCCCCAAAACAGCAAGAAAATTAGCTAATTAGCTTTTACTCTAAATCGCAATTTCAGCCAGTGACTTTATCTAATGCTTGGCTAACATCAGCGATAATATCTTCAATACTTTCAATACCAACCGATATTCTCACCAAGTCTGAGCTCACCCCTGCCGCCGCCATCTCTTCATCATTTAATTGCCGATGTGTTGTTGAGGCTGGATGACAGGCTAAAGATTTAGCATCGCCAATATTGACCAAACGAAGAATCATCTCAAGTGCATCTATAAACTGCTCTCCTGCTATCGCCCCACCTTTAATGCCAAAACTCAGAATCCCTGATGCCTTACCATCGGTAAATTTTTTACAATTCGCTTGATAGGGGCTGGCAGCTAATGTTGCATAATTTACCCAGAGAACTTTAGGGTGTTTTTCTAGGTATGCCGATAATTTTTCGGCATTGTCACAATGCCTTTCCATGCGAAGACCTAAGGTTTCTAAGCCTTGTAAAATTTGAAATGAATTCATTGGCGATATGGCTGCCCCTGTATTTCTTAAGGGTGCGACACGACATCGACCAATATAGGCTGTCTCGCCAAGTGCTTCGGTGTAAATAACGCCATGATAAGAAGGATCAGGCTCATTCAAAACGGGAAAACGCTCTTTATTCGCAGCCCAATCAAATTTTCCTGAATCAATAATAATGCCGCCAATTGACGTACCATGCCCACCAATATATTTAGTAAGAGAATGCACAACAATATCGGCACCATGCTCAAAAGGTCGGCATAAAAAAGGAGTGGCCACCGTATTATCGACAATTAGTGGAATACCATGTTTATGACCAATCTCAGCTAACTTTTGGATATCAACAATATTGCCAGCAGGGTTACCGATTGATTCACAGAATATTGCCTTGGTTTTCTCATCAATTGCATTTTCGAATCCTGCAAAATCATCATGAGATAACATACGAGCCTCAATCCCTTGTCGAGGTAAGGAATGAGCAAACAGATTATAGGTTCCACCGTATAATTGGCTGGTGCTAAGAATATTATCTCCCACCTCACAAATACATTGAATGGCATAGGTTATAGCTGCCATACCTGAAGCAACCGCTAAACCTGCAATCCCTCCTTCCATGGCCGCCACCCGTTGTTCAAGCACATCAGTTGTTGGATTCATCATCCGCGTATAAATATTGCCCGGTACTTTTAAATCAAATAAATCTGCACCATGCTGTGTATTATCAAAGGTATAAGAGGTGGTTTGATAGATTGGAACAGCTGCGGCCTTGGTTGTCTCTTCAGATGTATACCCATGATGTAGCGCTAAGGATTCAAGTTTCATATGGCCTATTCCTTTCTAAATAAATGGTTAATCTTCACTATACTGAAATATATAACATTATGGCTTCATCGCCTAGACTCACCCCCATAAAAAAGCCGTAATAACCTTAAATTATTACGGCTTTTTCAGCGAAGCTCTGTAGCAGTGGGTTTATGTCACTTCTAGTTAGCCATATTCCATACATGTGAACGCGTTAACCATTCACCAGCAGAGTTCTGTTCGATCACCGTCATCAACACACCGCCAAAGCTGATGGCCTCTTGTTTTTCATTCACACCTTCCGCTCTCCATTTTCCAAGTTGCACAATCTGCTTGTTATCTCGGTACACATTAATCGTTTCTATAGAATGATTATGAACACCATTATCAATGAAGCTTTGAAAAAGTTGGCTAATCAATTCATGGCCCACAAGTACCTCGCCATTACCTGGAGATAATGTCGCTTTATCGGCATAAAGCGCTGCGAGTGCGGCACTGTCACCTTGATTAAAGCTTGCGTTCCAAGTGGTGTTAACTGATGCCACAATACTTTCGGCTGTATCGCCACCAGCAATAGCTTGCGAACCAACAACACCCCCGATAATACAAGTGTATAAACCCAATGTTGATAATAATTTCTTCATATTTCTACTCCTAAATTTTAGTTAATGGTTCTAAACAACAAAACAGTTGTATAGGTTTAGCATTTATCATTCCGACATAGTTAGCCGCCTAACTATATGGTTAAAACTACTTGAACACGTCACTGTTATTTTGTAATTTTGTGAGCATTGAACTCAAATCTTCACCCTGAGATGGAGAAAGAACTTTCATCAGATCAGCGACACGGCGATAGTATTCCGGCATCACTTCATCTAACTTTTCTTGCCCTTGCAGCGTGAGTTTAATGTGCTGTTTACGCCTATCATCAGCATTAGTGACTCTTCTCACTAAGTCTTCTTTTGCTAAGCCATCAATCAGCCCAGTCATTGTTGCTCTTGATACGCCGGCTTTTTCTGCCAGCAACGAGGGTGTAGACACCCCATCTTCTTCACGCATTAACAGTATTAGCACCCACCATCTACCCTGTAGCAGTCCATATCCAGCTAAAAAATTATCCAGCTCTGACGAGAGATCAGAGCCCACCCTTAATAAGGTGAGAAAATGAATAACGCACTCAATATCGGCATCAGGATACCTTTGAGCAAATTTAGAAAGGATTTTAGCGTCGGGGAGATCTTTTAATTGCAGCATGTCAACATTATAGTTAGCCACCTAACTAGTTGTCAAGCATCAGGATTGGCCCAGCATAAATAACCCTATCCATCCTTATCTTCCTGCTGAGAGTGACTAAAAAAACACGGCTGATTCAGCGATAATATCAAGAAAGTCTCACTGTCTTGAAGAGCTAACTTTACTCACTATTATTTAACCAACTATTTTTGTTCTTATATACATTACATCATCATATAGATTACTATCTTATATAACCAACCATACCTATATAATTTTTCAAACCACGCTACTGAATAATAGGGTTATAAACTATGCCTTTTATCGAACTTAGCTCTATTACACCCGATATGCTTTTAACAAAGTCATATAATATTCCGGAGGTCATTTTATCCATATTGATTGCCATATTGTCATCACTTTCCGCCTTTGGTATTTCAGAGCAAGCAGCCAATAGTCATAAACAAAACCACATAATACTGTGGATTGTATTTGGTGCATCATCAATGGGGCTGGGAATTTGGGCTATGCACTTTATTGGAATGTTGGCTCTACAGTTATCCATTCCCGTTACCTACGACACCACATTAACGGTATTATCAATCTTTCCAGCGATTATGGCCTGCGGCGTTGTTTTTTGGATTACCAACCAGAAAAATAGCCGAATTCGGTTAATGATAGCGGGGATATTTCTTGGCAGTGGTATTGGGGCAATGCACTACCTTGGCATGATGGCTATGCAGCTAAATGCTAGGATGGTTCATGATGCTCAGATCTTCTATCTATCTATTTTTATATCAGTGATACTTGCAACTCTTGCACTGTCATTACAAGATAAAGCTAAGGATAAGGATAAGGATAAGGATAAGGATAAGGATAAGGATAAGGATAAGGATAAATTTATCAGTAAGCGACAATTATTAAGTGCAACCGTGATGGGTTTTTTTATCTCAGCTATGCACTATATGGCCATGTCAGCAGTTAACTTTGTCCCAACATTATCACCCCCAGAAATTGTCGGCGTGAATCAAAATACATTAGCTTCATTAATCAGTGTGGAGGTACTGTTAGTCTTGCTACTCACTTTTCTAATGCCACGCTTAGCAACGAGTATTCATGAACGTAAATTAGCGGAGAAAAAACAACAAGAATTGTTTAAAGAAAATTTATTTCAAAGAAATGCTCTCGATGAACATGCCATTGTCTCCATTACAGATGTGAAAGGTAATATAAGCTATGCCAATGACTTATTTTGTCAAATTTCAGGTTATGCCAAAGAAGAGTTGATCGGCAGCAACCATCGACTGTTGAAAACAGATGAGCATTCAGAGCCATTTTTCACCTCAATGTGGAAAACGATTGCAAAGGGTGATGTCTGGCATGGTGTGATTAAAAATAAAGCAAAGAATGGTTCATTTTATTGGGTTCACACTACCATCGTACCCATGATAGATGCTTTCGGTAAGCCAGAACGCTATATCGCTATACGAACTGACATCACTAAAAATAAGCAGTTAGAAGAAGAGTTAAAACAAATCGCACATTTTGATCCCTTAACAAAACTGCCTAACCGCACATTGTATATCGACCATTTTAAGCAAGCTCTAGAACATACAACACAAACAAACACCTTACTCGCCGTATGCTTCCTTGATTTAGATAATTTTAAACCTATCAATGACAACTTTGGTCACGACATAGGCGACAAACTGCTTATTGAAGTTGCAAAACGTATCAGTGACTCGCTCAAAAAAGAAGATACCTTATCACGCCAAGGAGGCGATGAATTTACCCTGCTACTACATAATGTTGAATCACTCGATCGCTGTGAACACAGACTGATTCGTATCCGGAAAATACTGTCAGAGCCTTATTTAATTGATAACCATTACCATAAGATCAGCGCCTCTATTGGTGCCACTATCTATCCTCTTGATGATTCTGGTTTAGACACCTTAATCCGTCATGCCGATCAGGCCATGTACCAAGCAAAATTAATGGGCAAAGATCAACAGTATTTATTTAATACCCTCGATGATCAAAAAAGACTTCATCAACAAGCCCAATTCAACGAAATCAAAGTAGCACTACTTGATGAACAGTTTAGACTTTATTACCAACCCAAAGTCAATATGAGAACAGGGAAAGTCTATGGTGCTGAAGCATTAATTCGTTGGATTCATCCTGAAAGGGGACTTCTTGCACCCTTGGAATTTTTACCTATCATCGAAGGCACTGACATCGAAGTTCAAGTAGGAAGTTGGGTTATCAATGAAGCAATGACGCAGCTTGCTCATTGGAAAGAACATGGCGTTGATCTTGCCATCAGCGTCAACGTATCTTCTCACCACTTACAGTCCAGTGTTTTTTTCGAACAGCTAAATAGTGCATTGGCCTTACACCCTAATATTGACTCGCAGAACTTTCAGCTAGAAATATTAGAAAGCCACGTATTAGGTGATCTAGATGTTATCAATGGTATTATCAAAAGCTGTCAAAATGTTCTAGGGGTCACTGTTGCTCTTGATGATTTTGGAACGGGCTATTCATCATTAACTCATCTAAGAAACTTATCTGCAGGTACGATTAAGCTCGACCAGACCTTTGTGCGTAATATGCTTGATGATCCGGAAGACTTAGCCTTAATTGAAGGCATTATTTCGTTATCAAAAACCTTTAATCGTGATGTGATTGCTGAAGGAGTTGAAACAACTGAGCATGGTGTTCTGCTTATGCGGATTGGCTGTGACTATGCTCAAGGTGATGGTGTTGCCAAACCTATGCCGGCCAACGAGGTAATGGATTGGATAGTCGATTATGTTCCTGATGAGTCTTGGTCTATTTGGTCTGGTTCTGAGTGGGAAATGAACAACCTTCCTTTAGTCGTAGCACAACAAGATCATATCAAATGGATCCAAAGCATCTTAGCTGTTTTAGAAGGTAATAAACTTGCTATATCACATGATGAATTAACGAGTCATCATCAATGTCGTTTAGGCCAATGGTACGATAATCATGGTAAAAAACACTATGGTCACTTAACTGCCTTTCGTGAATTAGAAGCAATTCATGAACAAGTCCATCAAACAGGTCTTCAGATTATTCAACTCCACCAAGAGGGTAAAAAAGAGGAGGCTATAAAGCAATCAGAAGCCTTACTCACTTTAAAAAATACCGTCTTAGAACGCCTAAAAACACTACAGCAGCAAGTCAACCTTATCAGTATTGGTTCGGTCTGAGATTCAGTCATAGAACCACATCAAACAATTTTAGCGAGTAATCGCCGTTAATAAACCTTAGCCCATTTAACTAATTTCGCTCTCTCGCTATCGGCTTTTGTATATTATGATGTTTTCTGCTGACTCACCTTGCTGACTACACTTTTTTAACGTCTGATTTGCCTTGTATAGATTAATGATACGTCTTGTTATTAATGGTATAGTCATAGATAAGCTGTTCAATTATGGATGTTGTTTATTGTGACTACCTATTCATCAAAAATAATTAATCTCATTATTATGATGTTGCTTGCTCTATCATCTAGCAGCACATATTCAGAGACAGTTTTTGAATCACAATTCAATGCCCCCATAGAGACCGTCAATTTACAACTAAAATGGTCTCATCAATTTCAATTTGCAGGCTATTACGCAGCTAAAGAAAAAGGCTTTTATAAGGATGTAGGCTTAGACGTTCAGATACATGAACACGCTAGAGATAACTCTGTGGTTAGCCAAGTGCTGTCTGGCCAAGCTGAATATGGTATTGGCGACTCAGGAATTATTCTTGACTATGCGAATGGACTGCCAATAAGAGCTTTAGCAGCCATTTTCCAACATAATCCTCTGGTCTTTATTAGCAAACAATCCTCAGGCATTATCAGTCCTTATGAAATGGCTGGTAAACGCATCATGCTTAATAGCAAAAGTCGTGATCAAGCTCCTCTTGTTGCCACTTTACAACAAGCAGGAATAACGGAAAATGATTACACCTATATAGATAATTCATACCGAAATGATGACCTTATTGAAGATAAGGTGGATGTCATGATTGGTTACAAATCGAATGAACCTTTTTACTTCTCTGAACAAAATGTAGGGATCAATGTTATCTCACCACAGAGTTATGGTATTGATTTATATGGCGATATTCTATTCACTAGTCAACAAGAAATTGACAATCACCCCCACCGTGTTAAGAAATTCCGCCGTGCATCGTTAAAAGGCTGGCAATATGCACTTGAAAACCCCGAAGAGATTATTCAGCTCATACACACTCAATATGGCAGTCAATCTAGTATTGAACATTTACGCTATGAAGCTCGTATTACTCGAGACTTAATTCTTATAGATAGCATCCCAATCGGACAAATAAAAGCAGGACGTTTACGTTATGCAGCAGAAACCTATACACGACTTAATCAAGCTAAACCTTTAGATGAACATGAAATTAAGAGTTTCATTTATCCAGAAAACACTCATCAATACACGCTATCAGAACAAGAACAGAAATGGCTGCATGACCATCCCGTTATTCGCATCGGGATAGATCAAAATTTTGCACCCTATGAATGGATTGATGATGAGGGTGAGTATATTGGACTGGCTGCTGACTTTATCCACCTCATAAAACAACAACTTGATATTGATGTTGAAATTATCCAAAAAGAGGCGTGGTACGAAGTGCTAGACTTAGCTCGAGGCGGCGAGCTAGACATGCTTTCTATTGCGGTGAAAACAGCAGAAAGAGAGTCTTTCCTTAATTTTTCTTCTCCTTATGCCAGCAGTATGGCTGTTATTATCAACCGAAAATCTCAGGGTTATATTGGCAACTTATCTAACTTGAAAGGTAAACGCGTCGCCATACAAAAAGGGCATTATACTCAAGAGTTATTACAGAGAAATCACCCTAATATATCAGTTATAACGACATCAACCCTTGAAGAGGCGCTAAGAAAAGTATCAAAAGGTGATGCCGATGCTTATGTCGGAGAAGTCATGACGGCTAGTTATGCCATGAAAAAATCAGGCTTGGCTAACCTACAGTTTGCCGGCCAAACCGATTACCAAAGTGAATTCAGGTTCGCCGTTAATAAAGAACATTCTGAGTTACTTTCTATCATCAATAAAATACTGGCTCAACTGAGCCAAGAAGAAAAGAATAGTATCTTTAACCGCTGGTATTCCTTAGATATTGACTTAGGTATACAGATGGAGACTTTAATTAAATATATTATTGTCATCATTAGTTTATTTTTAATTATTGCCTATTGGCTCTATCGTCTCCAGCATGAGATTAACCACAGAAAACAAGCTGAAAAGAAACTTGAACTCTCAGCGAGAGTCTTCAGTGATACCCATGAAGGCATTACAATTACCGATGAAAATCAAAAAATTATTGATGTAAACACCGCCTTTTGTGAAATTACGGGCTATAGCCTGCAAGAAGTCATTGGTAAAACACCTAAAATACTTCGCTCCAACAAACATTCTTCCGAGTTTTATCAAAAGATGTGGCTGCAGATTAATGACCAAGGTCACTGGCAAGGTGAGGTTTGGAATAAGAGAAAAAATGGTGAAATTTATGCCGCATTACTTACTATTTCTTCAATAGCAGATGCCAATCAAAAAGTTGTTAATTATGTGGGTGTCTTCTCAGATATAACAGCGAGTAAGCATCAGCAGGAACAGTTTGAAAGAATGGCTCACTACGACCTTTTGACGGGCTTACCTAATAGAGCGTTATTCAATGACCGTTTTAATCAAGCCATTGCCCACAGTAAACGTAATGCATCGCTACTCGCCGTCTGCTTCCTTGATTTAGATAATTTCAAACCCGTTAATGATAACTTTGGTCATGATATCGGCGATCAATTATTAATTGAAGTCGCTCGCCGCATTAAAGCATGTATCAGAGAAGAAGATACCGTGTCACGACAAGGGGGTGATGAATTTGCCCTGTTATTAAATAACCTTACATCGTTTTCGCAGTGTGAACAGACCATGGAACGTGTTCATCATTCTCTTGCTCAAGCTTTTGTCATTGGCGGTAACTCACACAATATTACTGCTTCCAGTGGTATCACCCTCTTTCCCTTAGATGAAGGAGATATCGACATCTTACTGCGTCATGCTGATCAAGCTATGTATGAAGCCAAAGAGACAGGGCGTAACCGTTATAAATTATACAAATCAAAGTAAGTGCAAATAAGATTCAGCGATTCATTCGCTAAAGTGATAGAGTCTCAGCTATTTTATTCACATTGGAATTAAGTTAAGGAAATTCCTGACCTTAGCCAAGTTTTTTCCGCTCACTGCATGTTTATTAACACCGTATAGTGGGAACCGTAAAAGACAAAAAGCCTATTAGGGCAACTTAACAACATTCATTTAGAGGTAATTTATTATGTGGACTACACCAGAATATTCAGATATGCGTTTCGGCTTTGAAGTAACAATGTACATCTGCAACCGATAAAAACTCAATACAAGATTCAAAAAAGCCCCAATATTTTGCAGTATCGGGGCTTTTTTTTGCCTGTCAGTCTTCCACATTAAAGACTGAATAGTCTGGGTATTATGCTTGCTCTAAATAATGGTATTGATTTTTTCCTGCATGTTTAGCGATATACATCGCTTTATCCGCTTGTTTTAATAATGAAACTCCATCTTGAGCCACATCTGGAAAGACGGTGATACCAATGCTCGCCGAGATCTGTTGATTCGCGTCAGGGACGACTCTATTCCTAACAGCATCTAGTATATTAGAGGCGACCTGTTTAATCGTGCCGATATCCGTCACATTGGGTGAGATGACGATAAATTCATCCCCGCCTAGTCGAGCCACAATATCTCCTTCTCTCACTGTCACCCTAAAAATTTCAGCAATTTTTTTCAGAACATTATCACCCGCATCATGGCCAAAAGTATCATTTATCAATTTAAACTCATCCAAGTCAATAAACATCATCGCCAAGCGCGAATGATTAGCGTGAGCCTGACTTAATAAGGAATCTAATTGTTCCATGGCGAATTTTCGAGAAGGTAAGCCCGTCAAGACATCATGGTTAGCTATGTGACTCAGTTGTTGGTGTAAAGACTTCTTTTCAATGGCATTCTGTTTAAAAATAATCAGTGCCTCAGCCATGCTACCCACTTCATCTTGGCGAGTATTGACAGAGATATTAGTATCTAAATTATCTTGGGCCAATTTGTCCATGGTATCAGTCATCGCCACAATAGGATGGGCGATATCATAGGCAAGCACATAGCCAATAAATGCAATCGCAACCGTCAATAAAAGACCACTAATCAGTAAAAAATGACTCATCGCATAAACAGGCTTCATGACCTCCGATTCATCTATCTCTGCGATCATAATCCATTTTGAACTAAAAAAGTCTATGGGAGCATAAGCAGAAAAAACAGGAATCCCACGATAATCTTGAATAATATCAACGCCACTTTCTCCCAACAAAGCTTGTTGAACAGCCCACCTATCCACCTTCATTTTTAATATGCTGTTATCTTGAAAAAATCGAGAGTTACTACGCATCAACAGATCAGAGCCAACAAGATAAGTTTCACCCGTTTTACCCATTCCTGCTGTGACTTGCATGACTATATCTAACGGATGAATAGGCATTTGAAAACCGAGAACACCAATATAATTACTTTTGTCATCAAAGATGGCTGTGCCTATAAAACTAGCAGGTGCGCCATCACTAGGGGCGTAATGTTCAAAATCGATGTAAACCTGTTTGCCTTTCTGAGGTTTGTTACTCACCTGTAGAAATAGTTCGGCAAGCCCTGTATCTTTCCATTTTCCAGTCACGATATTCTCAGCAAAATCATGCTCTTTACTGACGGTATAAATAACATTCCCTTCTGTATCAAAAAGAAAAATATCATAAAAGGAACGGGCGTCGATTAAATTACGGAATACGGGGTGATACTGACTGTGTACGCGATCAAACTCGGTATTATTATTAGCTGAGAGTAAGGCGCCTCGATGACCCGCGGCAAATGGATTTTCATCAATATAAACCTTTTGTAAATACGTAGTATGATCTGCTCCTAACTGTGACCATGCAGCTGAAAACTCTTGAAAGGCATTAATAATAAGAGGGCTCTGAGCATGAAAATCAACATCATTTTTATTGTATCGATATAATTATTTAATGATGACTTTCGCGACTCTAATAAAGATATTATTTTATTCTCTGATGATTTTGTCAGGCTATTCTTGGCAGTATTATAAGCCACCACCCCAGTGACAAGAGCAGAAAGAAGAGCGAAAGACACCATGACTAATGGGAATTTTCTAGTTATTGCAGTATTTTTAAACATTTTTTCTTCTCTACTCTAGTAAGTTAAAATAATTGTTTAAATGAATCTTCCGCTTCTAATCTAAAAAGTACCATATCAATATTTATAAGCTAAATATAGTCTAATTTTTCTAGCCGGTTCAAATTTAGCTTAAAAAGCCAAATGCAGGTATGATCAGACCACTATTTACCTTAAACAGCCTGCTTATAAATCCCTAATGATTGCTGCCCACACTCTTCTATTATCCGTCTTATTTAATTTCTTACTCATAGGCTGTAGCCAAGCTGAAGGTGTCTTTGACTGGTCATCCAATAATATTCAAGTATTAACTGGTGGAACATACGACTTAGGCCCTGAAAGACGAAACTCTATTACTTTAGAGCATGCTGACGGTTGGCGTTATGGTGAAAACTTTGCTTTTATGAATATTATTAATCGGCATGATGTCGGCACCGAAGTGTATGGTGAGTTTTATCCTCGTTTAAGCTGGTCTAAAATAACAGGTAAATCGCCTGCATTTACAGCGTTTAAAGATTTTTCATTATTGGCAGGAATTAATCTGGGTAATCTGCCAAAATCAGATCCCTTTAAAGCGTATTTATTCGGTGCTGGTGTAAAATTTAATGTTCCCAATATGGACTATTTTCAAATCGATGTGCTTGCCTTTAAAGCCGATAATGTTCATACAACAGGCGTTCAAGTCTCTCCTGTATGGAGCATGCCATTTCAAATAAGTAATCTTCATTTCAAATTTAAAGGTTTTGCTGACTGGCAAAGTGAAGATGCCACAGGTGGTGCAGCTGTTATATTGGCCCAGCCGCAATTATTACTTGATGTCGGTAGAATGGTAGGCGAGCCAGAACAAGTCTATGCAGGGATTGAGTATTCTTATTGGCGAAATAAATTTGGCATTAAAGGACTGACAGAAAAAGTAACACAAGTCATGTTAATGGTCTCATTCTAGTGGTGGAAAAATAAGCATGACAAAACAAGCAGTATTATTAGCCAATTTAGGTTCTCCTGATCAGCCTACGCCTCACTCAGTAAGACAGTATCTTAATCAGTTTTTGATGGATCCTTATGTGATTCAGTTACCGTGGTTATTAAGACGACTTATTGTCAGTTTGTTCGTACTTCCTCGTCGCCCTAAAGCCTCTGCTGAAGCCTATCAAAGTGTGTGGCTGACTGAAGGCTCTCCCCTTGTTGTGTTATCTCAACGCCTTCGTAACGCACTACAAGATAAGATTACGATACCTGTTGAAATGGCGATGCGTTACGGTAATCCTAACATTGAGCATCAGCTGCTTAAACTCAGCAATGATCCTGATATCAGTGAAATAATATTTATCCCTTTATACCCTCATTATGCTGAAAGCACCGTGACTACATCCATTGAACAAGCGCGTTCAGTGATCAAAGATCATCAGCTAAATGTGAAACTAACGGTTATAGAACCGTTTTATCAACAGCCTGATTATATTTCTGCTTTAATCAACAGCACCAGTGATTATTTAACTAAACCTTACGATCATATAATCTTTAGTTATCATGGTCTGCCAGAAAGTCATATCACTCAGTCTGATCCAACTGGCAGTCATTGCTTACAACAAGCGTCATGCTGTCAGACAGCAAGTGATGCTCATAAAACTTGTTACCGCCACCAAGTATTTCGTACCACACAGTGTTTTGTAGAACAAACAGGTTTAGCTGATGACAGTTATTCCATCAGCTTTCAATCTCGACTGGGACGGGCCAAGTGGCTAGCTCCTAATACTGAAGATCGTATTCGGGAACTTGCCGCTGAGGGCAAAAAAAATATTTTAGTGATTTGTCCTGCATTTGTAACTGATTGCTTGGAAACATTAGAAGAAATTGCTATCAGAGGACAAGAAGTCTTTCAGCAAGCTGGTGGGGAAAAATTAACCTTAATCCCCTGCTTGAATGATTCAGCTGAGTGGGTGGATGTATTAGCCTCTTGGATTAACAAGACCGCCAATAATTAAAACTTAAACACGCCCCAATAAAGGCTGACGAACGACTTGACTGGTATATTCACCACCAGGGCCATATGAGCTAGGGTTCATATCTTTGCCGCGTAAAATATTCATTGCCTGCTGAAAATATTGACGATTTACATTCACAATACTGCCATTAACTTGATTGTCATCGCGACAGGATTGTGCCGCTATTTTCAGTGACTTCAAAATCACGTTTAGTTCTGCTGCATTTTCTGCTGTTTGATTATCAATAAAGGCGTCAATACTCCCTTTACCAGATGAAAATCCCTCAGCCTGCAACACTGCATCTCGTTGACGACCTAACTGATCTAGTTTAACAATAAGCGGCTGCTTTTTTGCTGTCATCTCACGAATCATGTCGGTGTCAGAGCTTGTTAATGCCTGCCTTTCTGCTCGTAAGATCGTTGATAATTGTGATGCTACATCTCTTTCTGCTAATAAAACACTGCGAATTTGTTGAAAAGAATTCATCGCCATAACTCGTTACCTACCTAAGGTTTGTTTCAAAACCCACCATATTCTGAGCCAGTTCTGCTGCATCAACACTATATGTGCCTTCAGCTATAGCTGCTCGTAGTTCTTCAACTTTATGTTGATCAACTACAGGCGCTTCTGATAAAGCGGCTTGTAGTGAATTGAGTTGTGTCGCGGTAGTAGTCAAACTAACAGTATCTGTCGGTGTTATATTATTGGTCACCCCTTGGGTGTTTTCACTGGGGCGATCATCACGAGAACTCACATTACGTGTTTGATTTAATCCCGCCTGCACAGCTGCTTTTATATTTATTTCTGACATATTATGTTCTTCTTTTAATGCTTGACTATATTATCGACCTAATTCAATAAAACTTGAATAAATAATGGCTCTTTATTTAAATTAATTTAGTAATGCAAAATTACATTGATACTTTCACTATTCCTGGCCCTTCAACCACACCTTCAATAATGCGTTTTGAAGAACTATTTTTCACCCGTACTCTTTGCCCAATACTGGCATCAGATAATGCTGTGCCACTCATTCTAACTTCCATTTGACCTGCTAATGCAAGCAACATCACATGCTCACCGCGACTGACTACCTTTTGCGGTCGAATTCGCATGGGTTTAATAACAGTTCCCATCGCTATCGGTGTTTTTAATTCTTGGCCTATAACGTCTTTAAGATTACTCATATAGCCCTGTCTTAAACTGGCAATATCTCTCGACTTTAACTGAACATCACCGCTTGTAATCACCTTATTAGCCGATAGCGGTTTTGACGCCACGACCACATCTTGAAATACTTTAATTTGTACAGGCACATAAACAGTCCACTGAACGGGTGCAGTGCATTTCACACCAACAGTCTGGTTTCCCGAGCCGGTATTTGTAGACTGACTAAATGCCTCAAGTGATGATTCACAGGCTTGTAATCGTAATCTGGAGTCTAAATCTCCCATTACTATTTGCGGATTATCAAAGTTTTCTAGTGCCTTAGTAAATGCATACTCATAGGCTACTTGCTCGATATTATCAATATTGTGCATAGTACTTGCAGAGACCTGTAGTGCTAAAAATAATGATACAAATAAAGTTAATTTCTGCTGCCAATATGGTTTCATGTCACACCTCTAGATGTCATCTTGTTGACGTTAATCTCTATTACTTAAACTGCTAAGCAATAACTATGCCCAGCTAAGAGAATAACGCCATGACACCGCAGGTATTAAAGGTATACATCTATTCAAGAATTAGTTTAAAGTGTCGATAATATTAGAGACTATTTAGATTTTAAGGATACCTATAATGTCAGGTATGATGGATAGCGTTGACCAACGCACACAATTGGTAGGGCAAAATCGATTAGAGCTATTGCTCTTTAAGTTAGGTACAAAACAACGATTTGGTATTAATGTCTTCAAAGTGAGAGAAGCAATACCCTGTCCTGCCCTGACTAAAATCCCTAACTCACATCCTGTTGTGCGTGGGGCTGCACACCTTCGTGGTGAAACAATCAGTATCTTTGATTTAGCGATGGGAATTGGCGGTCGTCCAGTTGACGATCTTAAAGAAAGCTATGTCATCATTACCGAATATAATCGTTCCGTCCAAGGTTTTTTAGTCAGTGGTATTGAACGGATTGTGAATACAACATGGTCAGATATACTGCCTCCTCCTAATGCTACTGGCCGTAATACCTATATGACAGCCATTACTCGTATTGATGACGAGATCATTGAAATTATTGATGTCGAGAAGGTTATGTCCGAGGTGGTAGGTTCAGACGATGTTGTCTCCTCTGATCTGATTTCTCAGATTGCCGCACAGAATCAAGATCTTCGTCCCCATATACTCGTTGCCGATGACTCAAGCGTTGCCCGTAATCAAATTGAGCGTACGATGAAACAAATTGGTGTTGATACAACCATTGTAAGAGATGGTCAAGAGGCACTGGCTCAACTCAAGGCATGGGCTGATGAAGGTATTGATGTTAAAAGTCATATCTCAATGTTAGTGTCAGATATCGAAATGCCTGAAATGGATGGTTATACCCTGACCAGCGAAGTCAGAGATGACCCTCGCCTAGCAGGCATTAAAGTATTATTACACTCCTCTATGAGTGGTGAGTTTAATACCACGATGGCAGATAAAGTAGGTGCGAATAAATTCATTGCAAAATTCTCTCCTGATGATCTTGCTATCACAGTGCAAGAGTTAATCGAAGAGTGGAAATCTGAGCATGTTTAAACTGCAATAACTTCCATCCATAAAATAGCTGAATAAAAAAAGGCTCAATATCTAGATATTGAGCCTTTTTTTATTGCGTAAGTTTAGTGTTTAAGTCGAACTATAGACCTAAACCACTCGGATCAATCGGCATGGGGATAACGTTCTCAGACTCCGTAACCATATCCGCTTTAGCACGCATTAAGTTGGTACCAACGAAGCCACCAAATCGATACACCCAATTGGCTAGTTGAGCATTGATGACAGCCACTTCTTGTTGAACTTGCTCCGCTGTTTTTAACACCTCTAGAGCTTGGATATCTTGCGGTGCAGGTTTTATTCTGGCAGCATCAAAATCAGCTTTAAACGTTGAGTTATAACTCCCTGAATCGATATCAAATGATGTTTCTACGCTGACTTTTAAACCATCAAAGGTAATAAACTCAGCGACCACAACTTCTGCACCTGAACGTGAAAACTCTGCAAGAGGTTGAACATCTTCCATTTGTAACTGAACCAATGAACCTGCAATGTCATAGCCAAGTTGGTCATATTTAAATACGGTATTTTGACGTTCTTTTGGCGTGCCGAACTTATCTTTTTTGCCTAAGTTAATCAGTGTCGCTCTCGCACCACTCGGCTGGATAATATCAACCTGGGCAATACGTTCACGAGCAATATTAATGACTTCACCCTTAATCCAGTTCAGCATTAATGGATTAATATTAAGATAACCTTCGGCTAACCATGTTTTGTTCTCATTCGCTCGACGGACGTAGAACTGTCTTTCCCCACCTGTTTGTCCTAATTCTCTCTCAAGTCCTAATACTAAACCAGAGACTTCTTTTTCACCGTTTAATAACGTGATGTGAATTGAATCGCCACCATTTTCAAAGCCTGATAAACCTAAAACATAGTGTTGTTCAGGATCAGCGGTTTTGCGCTCTAATATTTGCGCTTCAGACAAGTCAATTAATGCTCGTTTAACAAGATTAAAGTCAGCAGGAAAGTCCCAGTGTTCTGTAATAAACCAATCCTCACCTTGCTTATATAAAGTGAATTCATCTTGGCTACTTTTTAATTGAATTGAATCGATGCTACTCAATTGCTCGAATAAGCCCGGAAATAACAATCCTTCATCCTCATTATTATCACTTGGACGTTGAATAGTCATTACCATCAATATCACCATCGCAATGGTGACAATAAATAAAATAGTCAGGCTATTTATTCTTTTCATCTTTTTACAACCTATTTTGAGTCGTGTTGAACATTAACGGTTATTGCACACGGCCATGAGTTCGTTTACGAATTCGTAACCAGCCAGTTAAAAGTGCTATCAAAGCAACTAAGAATGGGACTAAACCAATATTGAAGAACTTCAGCTGGGTATCTAATACGTCAATATCTTTACGTAATTCACCTTGTACATCACGAAGTTGTTGCTGTGTTTTATATTCCATTTTACGAAGGTCAGCAATCTCTTGTTGCTGTTCTTCATTCAGAATTTCTTCACCACTACCACTACGCTCTACTTGCATTCTAGCGATACTTTGACTCGTTTCTTTTAAGATTTTTTTCAATTCACGCTCTTTGGTTCTGTAACTTTTTTCTGCTTCACGCTGAATATCTAAAACCAAATCAAAAGGACGTGAAAATCCTGATCGTGAACGGACACTAATTAAGCCATTTGTTGCTGACATTTCATCAATAGCATTGATCAAGAAATCAATATTATTCGACGTGTTATAGGCAATCTGGTCACCGTAGAAGTCTTGTAACTGTACCCACATTCTATCTTGCAACATATCTACATCAGCAATCGCAATCACATCAATATCTTGCTTAGATTCTGTGACATGCCCTGATGACATCTGTAATGTACCGTCATCACCCTTAACACCGTTAGGGAATAAAGACTTAACCGGTCCATTAATTCGTACAGAAATCGGGTAGCTCAATGTACCTGCTTGATATTTAGTCAGTAAGGCCATGGGATCATTACGGAACTGAACAATACGCTTATCCACTAACATAGCTTCATCACTTGATGAAATAAGCGGAGTAAACTGTGTTGATGCACCTTCAAGTTGTGAGAAATATCCAGCAGTGACGACTTCAATTTTTTTCAAATGACTAGTGACAGCTTGATCCTGATTCAACTGTTCGGCTGGGATCCCTTGCCATAAAACATAATCAATAGGCTTATTGTTAGTGCGAGCACCAAAGTCTACTTTAATCGCTGTTTTACGATCTGCCACTACGTCTGCTGGTGCGCGTTCAAATCCCCAGACTTTAAATAAAGCCTTCATATTTGAACTACGAGAATAGACCTTGGCCGCCATCGGGTTATCAGGATCTTTTTCTGGCACATCTGCTTCAGAATACGGGTCAACAAAAGTAATTAACTTACCACCACGCAATACATATTGCTCAATCGCGTATAAGGTACTGTCTTCCAGATCTTTAGGATGAACCACCATCAACACATCAATGCTTGATGGAATACGGCGAATAGTAAGAGGTAAGACAGAAACATTAAATAGCTGACGTAACTCCTGCATAAATGCCCATGGTTGATCAGCATCAGCTGACAGAGCTTCACCTTTTAAAGGGTCATACTCTTCACCATTCACCTCTAAAGGACTCATCACCGCCACTGACTTTCTCTCAGCACTCGACAGTTTATAGATTAGTTTTGTTAAATCATATTCCAGCACATCTTCTTTTTCTGGCTGGAAAAATGAAATATTTTCCACGCCATCTAGATCATTAGTCCCTGCTAATCCTAAGTATAATGGGTCAGTATCACCTTCAATAGGTACACCTTGTAAACCATACTGTCTTGCTCTTTGCTCATCATCTGAGAAAGGTTCAGGGTTGATCACAAACAAACGAATCATGCCATTAGAAGCGCGTTGATACTCTTCTAATAATTCTTGAACACGTTGTGCATATGACTTAATACTCGGTAGTTCTTGAGCAACCTGTTCGGAATAATACAAACGTAATGTAATCGGCGATGTTAATGATTCAATAATATTTAATGAACCTGCCGACAAGGTATAAAGGCTATCTTCAGTCAGATCCACTCGAGCCGATTTAAAATTACCATTGCTGACAATATTGAATGATAAAAATAAAACAACAGCTAGTAATAAACCAGCGGTCGATAAAAGTTGTCTATTCATCTGTTATAACTCCTAATCGGCCTTACGGGCATTAACAACAATAGCATTAGCAAAAAGCCATACCGCAATGACAGAAGCAAAATAGAAGATATCTCGCATATCAATCACACCCTTAGAAATAGCATCAAAATGAGTTAAGAAGCTAAATGAACTGACTGCATCGACTAAGGTAGCAGGCGCCCAACTACTAAAGAAATCAAGCACAATGCCATAACCACTTAGTACAAAAATCAGACTAACTATCAAGCTCAAAACAAAAGCAATAACTTGGTTCTTTGTTGACGCAGAGATGCACGCACCAATTGCGAGAAAACCACCAGCCATTAATAAGCTACCTAAAAATCCAGCAACAATAATTCCATTATCTGGCGAACCTAAATAATTAACGGTTATCCATAATGGGAAATTTAAAAATAATGCCAAGCCAGTAAACGCCCATGCAGCTAGGAACTTACCTAAAACTGCCTCAAGCACGGAGATAGGCAATGTCATTAATAATTCAATTGAGCCGCTTTTACGCTCTTCAGACCAAAGACGCATGGAAATCGCTGGGATTAATAAAACATAAATCCATGGATGAATAGAGAAGAAAGGATATAAATCAGCCTCGCCACGTTCAAAAAAGTTACCAACGAAGAAGGTTGAGAACCCCGTTAACAACAAAAAGCTAATAATAAAAACATAAGCGACAGGCGTTGCAAAATAGCCACTCAACTCACGTTTCATAATGAACCAAATATTATTCATATTCATTTATGACTTACCCATTGTGATAGTACGGAATACTTCATCCAAACGACCATGTTCAGCATGAAGAGAGGCCACTTGCCAGTTATTATCACGAATAGCTTGTGATAACTCAGCTGTAATTTGCTTGCCTTGCTCCGGATAAACACGAAAACCGCGATCTCCAGATAACGCTTCTATATGGTCAACAAACGGTAAAGCCCATAAGAAAGCAGCTAAACTGTCATCATCTACGTTGACGACAGAGACACAAACCGCATTGTGATAGCGAGACATAGCTTCTAGCTCATGAGGTGTGCCATCAAACTGAACCTGACCTTTAGCTATCACCACATTTCGATGACATAGGGCATGCACTTCTTCCAGTATATGTGTGGAAATGATGATGGCTTTATCATGTGCCATTTCATTAATCAAAGTACGTACTTCATGTTTTTGATTAGGATCTAAACCATCAGTTGGCTCATCCAGTATTAACACTGGAGGATTATGTAGAATAGCTTGAGCTAAACCAACTCGACGTTTATAACCTTTCGACAAAGTTTCAATTGGTTGAAACATTACATGTTTGATTTGCGCACGCTCCGCAGCTATCGCGACAGCTCGCGTTTTTTCTGCACCGGCTAATCCGCGAATATCAGCAATAAATCTAAGGAAGCCATCTGGCGTCATATCAGCATAAGCTGGAGCCCCTTCAGGCAGATAACCTAGATTTGCTTTTACAGCAATAGGATCAGTCAACACATCATGACCACAAACTCTAACCGTACCGCGTGTCGGCGTTAGGAAGCCAGTGACCATTTTCATCGTCGTTGATTTACCCGCACCATTTGGCCCGAGAAATCCTAAGACCTCACCTTTTTTTACTGAAAATGACACGCCATCCACGGCTTTAATTTCACCAAAATATTTGGCTAAATTGTCGATCTCGATTCTCAATGTCATATTAAAAGCGTCCCCCGCCTCATCAAGCTTTTTTGCAAACCGCACATTATTCTGGGGTTAGAGTCCCCAAGTCAAGTTTGTTTTATTGCCATCCGCGCATTAAGAGAATAATCTGTTGTCATATCAAGCAATATTTAGGGCAAAAATCAAGATGGTATTCACACAAATTCTACAACGCTTACGTAATATTGGCTGGACAATTATCGACACAATTAAAGATCCAAACTCTCGTCAGAAAACCGTTAAATTTGCCATCTCTATTGTTGGAATTATTGTATTTATATTACTCATCATCATGCTGTGGTGGGATCGGAACCCAGACTCGTTTGATCCGCTTGAATATGCAAGTGAATTAGCAACGCAAAATCAGCAACAGCGTGTAACAGGCTATACCTCTACGGCCACACTGATAGCCCTAGGCAATTCTTTACTAGAAAAGTCAGGCGGTTACCTCAGTAATGATGTCACTCCTCCTTCTATTTGGATGGATAATATTCCTAACTGGGAGTTTGGTGTATTGGTTCAAATACGTGACTACTCACGGGCATTACGTAATGATATCAGTCGGTCTCAATCGCTAGAAGATAGCGATTTAGCTGTGGCTGAACCTCAGTTTAACTTCAATTCTGAGTCATGGTTATTCCCACCGACAGAGCGTGAATACCGACATGGAATCGAAGCCTTAGAGTCTTATCTTGATCGTTTGAGCAATGCCCAACAGAAAGATGCACAATTTTATGCGCGCGCAGATAATCTTGCAGACTGGTTAGCCATTGTTGAAAAACGCTTAGGCAGTCTATCTCAACGACTCAGTGCCAGTGTTGGCCAGATTCGTATTAATACCGATCTTGCAGGTGATCCTAATGCCAATCTATCAACACCTGTACCAGCTGAAGTTCTAACTCAAACCCCTTGGACACAAATTGATGATGTGTTTTATGAAACACGGGGGTCGGCATGGGCTTTAACGCATCTTCTCAAGGCTGCTGAACATGACTTCGCTGAAATCCTTGAAAAGAAGAATGCCTTAGTCAGTCTACGACAAATTATTCGTGAACTTGAAGCGAGTCAAGAATCAGTTTGGAGTCCCGTTATTCTAAATGGCAGTGGTTTTGGTCTACTAGCTAACCATTCACTGGTAATGGCGTCATACATCTCTCGTGCCAATGCTGCCATCATTGATTTAAGAAGCTTGCTTAATCAAGGCTAATTTATAATTCACGCACCCAATGACCTGACTTACCGCCCGCTTTTTCTAGTAGGCGAATATCAGTCATAATCATGCCGCGGTCAACAGCTTTGCACATATCATAAATTGTCAGCAGTGCCACTTGTACCGCGGTTAAGGCTTCCATCTCAACCCCCGTCTGCCCACTGGTCTCAACTTGGATACGGCACTGTACTGCCACGTCGTCTTCTAAAATCTGAAAATCAACTGTTACTTTTGTTAAAGCAAGGGGATGACAAAGTGGAATGAGATCAGATGTTCGCTTAGCAGCCATTATTCCTGCAATGCGCGCGATCCCTAGTACATCACCTTTTTTATGATTGCCCTGTTTTATCAAGTCCAAAGTATTGTCCAGCATCATTATTTGGCCTTCAGCAACAGCAACACGCTTAGTGATGGACTTATCGCCGACATCGACCATATGTGCTTCACCAGCTTGATTAAAATGAGTTAAATCTGACATGTCTAAGTTTCCCTAAAGTGATATCCTGTTAATTTTGAACTATTAGAAATAAACAAGCAAATGAGCATTCAAGTTAAGTTTTTTGCCAGCCTTCGTGAAAAAATGGGCATGAGTGAAATCAAAATAGAGTCGGCAAGCGCATCTACGGCAGGTGAAGTCTGGGATCAATGCACTCATAATGCTGACCGACCTATGAATGTACTTGTAGCCATTAATCTTGAATATGCCCAATTTGATAGTAGCGTGTCTGAGGGCGATGAAGTTGCCTTTTTCCCACCTGTTACCGGCGGTTAATATGTCAGCTCATATCCTCGCCTATCCCTTTGATCCCTTTCACTCCATTATTGAGCATCAGCAACACTCCGATCTAGGTAAACAATTTGGCGCTACAGCAAGCTTTATTGGTTCGATGCGTGATTTTAATGATGATGCTACTGTCACAGGCATGGTATTAGAGCATTACCCTGATATGACGCAACGCTATTTAGATGATCTAGAACAACAAGCTCGACAACGTTGGGACTTACTTGACTCACTGATTATTCATCGTGTCGGTAAGATCAACCCTGCCAACCCCATCGTGTTGATTGCCTGCTGGTCAGCTCATCGCCGTGCTGCACTCGATGCCTGCGATTGGTTAATTGAAGAACTCAAACACAATGCGCCTTTCTGGAAAAAAGAAACGCGTCAAGATGGTGAGCGTTGGGTTGAACACAATACTGACGGACATTAGTCATCAATATTTAGTGATTCCCATAGTTCATCAACTCTAGCCACAATCTCTTCATCACGCTCAATAGGCTTACCCCATTCTCTATCGGTTTCACCTGGAAGTTTATTGGTTGCATCCATCCCCATTTTAGACCCTAAGCCTGAAACGGGTGAGGCAAAATCGAGATAATCGATCGGGGTATTTTCAACTAAGGTTGTATCGCGAGCAGGATCCATTCGGGTCGTAATAGCCCAAATCACATCATTCCAATCACGCACATTCACATCATCATCAACCACAATAATAAACTTTGTATACATGAATTGGCGTAAGAATGACCAAATTCCCATCATCACTCGTTTCGCATGACCTGGGTATTGTTTTTTCATGCTCACGACTGCCAGTCGGTATGAACACCCTTCTGGTGGCAAATAAAAATCAACGATTTCAGGAAATTGTTTTTGTAAGATAGGTACAAAGACTTCATTTAACGCCACACCTAAAATAGCGGGTTCATCAGGTGGACGGCCCGTATAAGTACTATGATAAATAGGGTCTCGTCGCTGCGTGATTCGCTCAACAGTCAATACTGGGAACTGGTCGACTTCATTATAATAACCAGTATGATCGCCATAAGGACCTTCATCTGCCACCTCATCTGGATAAATAAAACCTTCTAATACAATTTCAGCACGGGCAGGTACATGGAGATCATTGCCAATACATTGCACCAGTTCAGTTTTTGAACCTCGTAATAAGCCCGCAAAGGCATATTCTGACAAACTATCGGGTATCGGCGTCACCGCCGCTAATATTGTAGCCGGATCACAGCCCAACACGACACTGACGGGAAAGGGGGCACCTGGATGTTGGTCTTGCCATTCTTTAAAGTCTAAGGCGCCTCCACGGTGAGATAACCAACGCATAATCACTTTATTTTTAGCAATGACTTGTTGGCGATAAATACCTAAGTTTTGTCTCGGCTTCTCTGGGCCTTTGGTGACAACCAAGCCCCATGTAATCAAGGGGGCAGCATCTTCAGGCCAACAATGTTGGATAGGATAGTGAGCTAAGTCAACATCATCACCTTCTATTACTTGTTGCTGACATTCCGCCTTTTTAACGGTTTTAGGTGCCATATTAAGCACTTGTTTGAAAATAGGCATTTTCTGCCACGCATCTTTCATTCCCTTAGGTGGCTCAGGCTCTTTTAAAAAGGCTAGTAACTGTCCCACTTCTCGCAATGCATCAACTGATTCTTCACCCATACCTAGAGCAACTCGATGGGCTGTTCCAAATAAATTAGTCAGTACCGGCGTATCACTGCCTTTAGGGTTTTCAAATAAAAGTGCTGGACCACCTGCTCGTAAAACGCGATCACTGATCTCTGTCATTTCTAGAACAGGATCAACTTCCACACTAATACGTTTCAGTTCACCTCGTTGTTCTAGGTGTTCAATAAAATCTCTAAGATCAGTGTATTTCATAGTGTTATGCTGCAATTCCAGAGTGTCTTAATAAGGCATCAATTTCTGGTTCACGTCCTCTGAACTCAATAAATAAATCCATCGGTTCACGTGATCCTCCTTGCTCCAAAATGGATTCAAGAAATTCAATTCCTGTATTACGATCGAATATACCTTTTTCTTCAAACTTAGAAAAAGCATCTGCTGATAATACTTCAGCCCATTTATAACTGTAATAGCCTGCGGCATAACCACCAGCAAAAATATGTGAAAAGCTATGGGCAAAACGATTAAATTGTGGTGGTTTAACAACAGCTACTTGCTCTCGCACTTCAGCTAAGATTTTATCCACTTGTTTATCTTGTTGAGGATTAAACTCAAGGTGCAATCTAAAATCAAATAATGAGAATTCAAGCTGTCTGACCATGATCATCGCTGACTGGAAATTACGTGCAGCAATCATTTTATTGAAAAGATCTTGTGGCAGCACATCACCTGTTTCATAGTGACCTGAAATTAAATCTAAGGCTTCACGTTCCCAAGCCCAGTTTTCCATAAACTGACTCGGTAATTCAACCGCATCCCATGCCACACCGTTGATACCCGATACACCGGCATGATGAATTTTAGTCAACATATGGTGTAGTCCATGACCAAATTCATGGAATAAGGTTGTCACTTCATCATGCGTAAATAATGCAGGTTTATCTCCTACTGGCTCAGAGAAATTACAGGTTAGAAAAGCAACAGGGGTTTGAATGCCCTCTTCTGTTTGGCGACGAACTAAACATTCATCCATCCATGCGCCACCACGTTTGTGATTGCGAGCAAAAAGATCTAAGTAAAATTGCCCCCTTAACGCGCCTTGGGCATCAAAAATCTCGAAGAAACGGACATCTTCATGCCAAACATCAATATCCTTACGTTCTTTAATATCTAGACCATAGAGACGATTAACCACGGCAAATAACCCTGCCACGACTTTCTTTTCTGGGAAATAAGGTTTTAGCTCTTCCTGAGAAATAGAGTAACGTTGCTGGCGTAATTTCTCAGCAAAATAGGTGACATCCCAAGCCTCTAAATTACTTATCCCTGCAGTTTCATTAGCGTAGACTTTTAGTTCTTCAAATTCTTGTTCCGCAATGGGTTTTGAACGTGCCGCCAAGTCAGTTAAAAAGTCTAAAACGTGTTGTGGCGATTGAGCCATTTTTGTTGCTAAAGAACGTTCCGCATGATTATCAAAACCGATTAACGTTGCTAACTGGTGTCGTAAATCTAAGATATCCGCCATGATTTGACTGTTATCCCACTCACCTGCATTCGGGCCTTGGTCTGAAGCCTTTGTTGCAAAAGCGGTATACATTTCTTCACGAAACTCACCATCATCAGCATAGGACATAACAGGCATATATAAAGGGAAGTCTAGGGTAAAGACCCAACCTTCAAGATTATCGCGTTTAGCAAACTGTGCGGCCATTTCCTTCGTCGATTCTGGTAGCCCCGCTAATAAATGCTCATCAGTAATATGTTTTTTCCAAGCATGAGTTGCATCTAGTAGATTTTCTTCAAACTTAGCAGTTAATACCGTTAACTTTTGAGAAATTTGTTTAAATGTATCCCGATCCTCTTGTGATAGTTCCACACCCGATAAACGAAAATCACGTAAGGCATTAGTAATGACTTTCTGCTGCGCGGTATCTAAATCAGTAAACTCTGCACTCTCTGCCATTTTTTTATAGGCATTATATAAATCTTCATTTTGACCTAGCTCAGTGCCAAACTGACTTAGTTTTGGCAAACAAGCATTATAAGCAAGACGTAATTCATCAGAATTCATCACTGAATTTAGATGACTAACGGGTGACCACACTTTATCGATGGATGCATCAAGTGCTTCCATCGGTAATACTAAGGAATCCCATGTCGGGCGCTCTTGATTAGAGAGTAAATCTTGAACCGTTATTTTGGCTTGCTGCAAAACCTCATCAAGCGCAGGTTCTACAAATTCTGCTTTAATCTGTGAAAAGGCAGGTAAAGTCGTACTTTGTAATAAAGGATTGTTCATTTTATCCACACTTTGATTATTGAGTCTTGTCGATTATACGGTATGCGCAAGGATACAACTTAGCTTTACATTTAATAATCTCATTTGAAAAATAATTTATTCCCTAATCTTACCCTTTGCCTGTGGTAATCATGCAACATCGCCCTTGCTTTTGATGGTTATTTACCACTTAAAACTTGATGAAAAGCCCTCCTTTATGCGATTATTCTGGGAACTTTATAATTTTAAGAATTTAAATAAATGAAAAATTTCATCTCACTTTTGAAAATAGGAATGATTGCTAGCATTGTCTTGTTATCGGGCTGTGCAACGACTTCTGAGGGTGTTAACGATCCTTATGAAAGTGTTAACCGTGTGATGTATTCATTTAATGACACCGTTGATAATGTTGTCATTAAACCTGTTGCGACTGGTTATTCTGCTGTACTACCCGATCCTATTGAACGTGGCGTGAGCAATTTCTTCAGTAACTTGGATGATATTACAGTCATTATTAATGACCTGCTTCAATTCAAGTTTTCTCAAGCCTTTGATGATATGGGCCGTTTTGCTCTAAACAGTACTGTTGGTTTTGCCGGTATTTTTGATGTTGCGGGCTATGCTGGACACGAAAAACATAATGAAGATTTTGGTCAAACCTTAGGTGTATGGGGTGTTGATTCAGGTTCGTATGTTGTTCTTCCATTTTTTGGTCCTCGTACTACACGAGATACTGTAGGTTTAGTCGCTGATATTTACACGGACCCAGTCACTTATTTGGATGATACCAGTGCTCGTAATGCTCTCGTTGCATTACAAGTTATTGATACCCGTGCAAACTTATTAGGCGTTAAAACAGTGCTTAAAGAAGCGGCTCTTGATGAATACATTTATGTTCGTGATGCCTATCTTCAACGACGTCAAAACCTCGTTTATGATGGCAACCCACCTGAAGAAGAGTTTGATGTCTTCGAAAAATAGTTTTTCTTCGATGGGACAAGTAAGGTCCAACAATCTATAATAATGAAGCCGGACACTCGTCCGGCTTTTTTTATCGTTAAAAACACTAGAGCTAGCTAAAAATTTTATGACTACTGTACTTTTTATTACTGCCATTGTTATTGGCTTTGCTGTCCTTATCTGGGGAGCTGATCGCTTTGTTGATGGTGCAGCGAGTATTGCAACTAATCTGGGTATTTCCCCCCTTGTCGTAGGTCTTACCATTGTAGGTTTTGGTACCTCTGCTCCCGAAATGCTGGTCTCTGGTTTAGCCTCTTTTGATGGTGCGCCTGCTTTAGGCATCGGTAATGCTATCGGCTCTAACATTGCTAATATTGGTCTAGCTCTTGGAGTGACGTTACTGATCTCTCCTCTGGTTATTCATTCTGATACCTTGAAGCGTGAGTTTCCCATGCTGGCCTTTATTATGGCTGTCGCCTTATACCTCGTGTGGGACCAGTATTTAAGCTTTATTGATGGTGTTATTCTCTTTTCAGGTTTTATTTTTACTTTGTTTGGCATGGCCTATCTCGCTATTCGTAGCTCGAAAGAAGATCCTCTAGAGCAAGAATTTGAACAAGAATTCTCTGAAAAACAAATGACGATTAAACAAGCGACTCTTAGCTTTATTCTTGGCTTAGCAGCCTTGTTGATTGGTTCGAAAGCACTGGTATGGGGTGCAATAGGGGTTGCTCAGTTATTAGGTGTCAGCGATCTTGTTATTGGTTTAACAATTGTTGCTATTGGCACCAGCTTGCCAGAATTGGCTGCGTCTATTATTTCAGCTCTAAAAAATGAGCACGACATTGCAGTTGGTAATATTATCGGCTCCAATATGTTTAATATTCTTGCTGTATTAGCCATGCCGGGCCTCATCATGCCCACACAAGTTGATCCAGCTTTATTACAACGCGACTTTCCCTTTATGATTGCTTTATTTGCCATGCTGTACCTCTTTGCTCGTACCGGAAAAGTAGGACACCTTGGGCGTTTCTCTGGGGTCATTATGCTCACAGTCTATATTGCTTATAATGGTTTATTAGCCTATCAAAGCATGCCGGGGAATACCGTATGATTCAAAGTGAGGCACAGCAACTTAAGTCTTTAGGACTTGCAGTTATTAATACTGAACTCGATGCGATCTCAGCCTTATGCGATCGAGTTGATGAGTCGTTTGTCTCAGCCTGCCAGCATCTATTGCAATGTGAAGGCCGTATTGTTGTTATCGGTATGGGAAAATCAGGTCATATTGCCGGTAAGATTGCCGCTACTTTAGCCAGTACAGGCAGCCCTGCTTTTTTTGTACACCCCGGTGAAGCCAGTCATGGTGACCTAGGAATGATCACTAATAAAGATGTGGTACTCGCCCTATCCAACTCTGGCGAAACAGGTGAGATCTTGACCATTCTGCCACTGATCAAGCGACTCGGCATTCCTCTAATCGCGATGACCGGTAAACCACACTCAACACTAGCCCTAAGTGCTCACGCACATTTAGATGTTAGTGCTAAAAAAGAAGCGTGTCCTCTTGGCCTTGCTCCGACATCAAGTACAACAGTTGCTCTAGTTATGGGAGATGCAGTGGCCATTGCTCTTTTAGAAGCGCGCGGTTTTACTGCTGAAGATTTTGCTCGTTCACACCCTGGAGGCAATCTGGGTCGCCGACTATTACTTCATGTCAGTGATATTATGCATACAGGCAATAATATCCCCAAAATTGATCATAATGCCCTCATTAGTGATGCCTTAATTGAAATGACTAATAAAGGCTTGGGCATGACAGCTGTCATGGATCAAGACAAGATTAAAGGTATTTTTACTGATGGCGATTTACGTCGTGTACTCGCACAAACCGTTGATGTTCATACCACTACTATTACTGATTTTATGACTGTAGATTGTGTCGTGGGCACAGCAAGCATGTTAGCAGCTGAAGTATTAGAGCTAATGCAACGCCATAAGATTAATGCTTTATTGATTATTGATGAGTCAGAAAACCTTGTCGGTGCCATTAATATGCATGATCTTCTTCGTGCTGGCGTTGTATAAAAGCCCCAATAATAAAAATCCCAACAATAATAAAAATAAAGAGTTCTCAATAATGGAAGACATTCTAAGCCTCGCTAAAAATATTAAACTAGTTATATTTGATGTCGATGGCGTACTTACCGATGGCAGTATTATCATGGGAGATAATGGCGAAGAATATAAAGCTTTTCATTCTCGTGATGGACATGGGATGAGACTTTTACAATATACCGGTGTCGAAATAGCTGTGATTACGGGTCGTAGCTCTAAAGTTGTTGAGCACCGAATGGAAAATTTAGGCGTTAAATATGTCTACCAAGGGCAGAAAGTAAAGCTACCTGCTTTTGAAGCCCTTATCAAGCAACTCGATTTAAGCCCTGAACAATGTGCTTATGTCGGGGATGATTGGGTTGACTTAGCCATTATGAGCCGAGTAGGACTTGCCATTGCAGTTCAAGATGCTGATACACTTGTCAAACAACATGCTCATTGGATCACTCCTGCTGCCGGCGGTAAAGGGGCAGCACGACAAGTATGTGAATTAATAATGAAAGGACAGGGTAACCTGCAAGATCAAATTGAACGCCACTTCTAATATTCCCTCTTTAGCCAAGATTCTATTGCCTCTTCTGGCAATTATTACGCTATGGTTATTGTCTGGTGAACAAGAAGAACAAGATAAAGAGAAACCAATTATAGACCGGGCAACAGACTATACGATGACTAACTTCACTGTGACGGTAATAGACGATGAAGGTAAACCATCACGAGTCATTAACGGTGAAGAGATGGCCCATTATCCTGAAGATGATAGTACCACCATACTTTTCCCTATTGCCCAGCTGAAAGAAGAAGGTAAGGACGCTTGGCTAATCTCTGCAGACAAAGGCTCAACGGTAGGTAAAGGTGATACGATTCTTCTAGAGAGAAATGTCATCATTACTCAGCCGAATAATCCTGATATTGAATTACATACCGAAGCTCTCAACTTAGACACACAACAAAATACGGCATACACTGATCTGCCGGTGAGTATGAAATCTCCAGATGGCTGGACTGATTCAATCGGTTTACATGCTTCTATGGCTGAAAAGACCATTAACCTTCATTCAAGAGTAAAAGGACGTTATGATGCGCCGCCAACACAATAAATCTTTAATTATTTTATTACTACTCATCTTCCCATCTTTAAGCTGGGCATTAGCGAGTGACCGTGAGCAACCCATAGAGATTGAAGCAGATCATGCCCAGATTGATGAGCAACAAGGGGTGACTCAATACAAAGGGAAAGCAATACTCACTCAAGGAACACTGCGTATCCAAGGTGATATTATTACCTTTTATTACGATGAAAATAATCAGCTTAAAAAGGCAGTCGCTCAAGGTAAATTCGCCACTTACCAACAAATTCAGAAAAAAGGTGAGGCTCCTGTTAAAGCCAGAGCCTTACAAATGGAATACCATGCTCGCGCCCAAAAGATATATTTAATTGGTAAGGGACATGTGCAAAAAGAAGGTGATATATTTAGCGGTGAACATATCGAATATGACATTAACAGAAATATCGTTAATGCAAGCTCCAAAGCAGCCAAACCAGGCTCTGGCAGTGAGCGTATTCATATCATTATCCAGCCACCAGGCAGTAAGAAAAAAAGTGATCCCGCTCCTGTAACACCTGTACCACAGTCACAAGTTGATTCTGCTGAAGCGGTGGAAAATGTAGAGTCACATGCTGACACTGCAAAAACAGCTACTGATGCCTACCCAACAGCAACAACATTAACCAACCTCAATATTCGTACTGGTCCTGGTACGCAATACCCTGTGATTGATACCTTTAATACAGGTGATTTCTTATACCTGCTAACAGAACAAAAAGACTGGGTACAGGTCAGGGGAGAAATCAATGGTCAGGCTATTATAGGCTGGGTTTATCGTCGCTATATTAATCACTCTAATTAATCAGGATTTCAGCAGATATGAGCATCTTATCAGCCCAAACATTGTCAAAAAGTTTTGCTAATCGCCAAGTTGTTAAAGATATCTCTTTAGAAGTTAATAGCGGTGAAATTGTTGGCTTATTAGGTCCAAATGGTGCTGGTAAAACCACCTCTTTTTATATGATCGTAGGTCTACTTCCTGTAGATAAAGGCTCGATATTTATTGACCAACGCGAATTAACTCACGATCCTATTCATGAGCGTGCTCGACTGGGCATAGGTTATTTACCACAAGAAGCCTCTGTTTTCCGGAAGTTATCTGTCGCCGATAATATCTATGCCATTATCGAAACACGAGATGATCTGAATGAAAATGCAAAACGTGACTTGTTAGAACGTTTATTAGCTGATTTCCACATTGATCATATCCGTGATTCTCTGGGAATGGCATTGTCAGGCGGTGAACGTCGCCGCGTAGAAATTGCCCGAACATTGGCAATGGAACCTCAATTTATATTACTTGACGAGCCTTTTGCGGGTGTCGATCCCATTTCTGTTTTAGATATTCAAGGGATTATCAAAGAGTTAGCTCAACGTGGCATTGGCATTTTGATTACCGATCATAATGTCCGGGAGACCCTCGCAGTCTGTGAGCGAGCTTATATCTTTAATGAAGGTGAAGTCATTGCTAAAGGTACCCCAGAGTCTATTATGAAAGACAAACAAGTACTCAGCGTTTACCTAGGACGTGATTTCCGTCTATGAGTCATAAATACCTCAATATGACATCAGATGATACTCAGGTGGAGACAGTTAGAAAACGCACCTACAATATCCTCGAATTAGAACACCATGGCATTGCTAAACTCATTAATTTGATTTTAATGCTATTAATTGCCTTTACTTTATTCATTGTATTTATTGAAACCATCCCTGAAATAAACACGCACTACACTAAATGGTTTGCATGGTTTGAAGTGGTTTCCATTGCTTTGTTTACAGTAGAATATTTTGCTCGGGTGTGGAGTGCGGCAGAAATTAATACTAAACAGCCGTGGCTAAGTCGTTGGCAGTATATCCGCTCCCCCTTAGCCCTCATTGATTTACTGGCTATTGTGCCCTTTTACTTAGGTCTCTTTATTCAAATAGATACGCGTTATCTGAGAGCTGTTCGCTTACTACGAGTCTTAAAGCTGACCCGTTATTCTCGTTCATTGAGTACCTTACTCCAGGTTTTAAAAAATGAACTCCCTGGAATTATTTCAGCACTGAGTATTTTATTAATGCTCATAGTCTTAGCCTCATCAGCCATGTATTTAGTTGAGCGAGGAGTCCAACCCGATGATTTTGGTTCAATCCCACAAGCTATGTGGTGGGCGACAATAACCTTGACGACTGTGGGCTATGGTGATGTTGTACCTATTACCCTAATGGGTAAAGCGCTGGGAATATTTATTACCATTCTTGGCGTCGGTATTGCAGCCCTACCGGCAGGTATTATCGCCAGTGGTTTTACCAGTGAAATGCAGCGTCGTCGAGATGAGTTTCGAGCAAAAGTAGTCACATCACTATCTGATGACGGCAAACTATCTCATGATGAAATACGAGCGATTGAACATTTACGCATTCAGCTAGGCTTAAACCTTAAAGAGAGTAAATCACTGATCCGGCTTGCTGGCACAGGACATCATTCCGCTGGCTTTAGCTTCTGTCCACATTGTGGAGAAAGCCTATCAAGTCACTCTCCTGATCTGTAATAACTTATCTGCAATAACTAAGCTGAAATAGATCTTAGGCGTCGTTTATTCCTTTTCATCACCTTGCTGAGCTTCTCTTTCAGGGAAGAATAATCGCGGCTCTACTCGTGAGTTATTTAAACTGACTCCAAAATGTAAGTGTGGTCCAGTCACACGCCCCGTCATACCAACAGTGCCGATAATCTCACCTTGTTTTATCACTTGACCGGCTTTAACGCCTATTTTATCCATATGACAAAACATCGTAATTAAACCTTGGCCATGATCGATAAAAACCGTATTACCATTAAAGAAGTAATCACCTGTGTCTCTAACAACACCTTCTGCTGGTGACAGGATAGGAGTACCAATAGGAGCAGCAATGTCCATTCCACTATGGGGTTTTCTCGGCTGACCATTAAACACTCGTCGTCGGCCAAATAAACCACTGACTCGCCCCTCAATAGGCCAGGCAAAATTCATCGCTACATCACCTTCCATCCAGTGCGTTAAGGCTGCCCCAATCTTAGCCTTTTCAGCATTAATGCGTTTCATATCATAGTTAGTAGGATTCACTTTTCGCTTATCTGTAATCTCAATATGCTGTGTTGGATAGGCTTTGTCTTCAATTTCGAATAATGCTTGGCTTATTTTTCCTGCCGATTTAATCCGTAAACGCTGACTGCCAATTTTTGCATGTAAATTTATTCCTACAACGGCTAACCATTGTGAGTCTTTTTTAACGACCATAACCTGCTTTTTATTATAAGTAACCTCAGGCTTTTCATCACTGCTTACCATTAAGGGCACCACAACAACACCACCGGGAATAGCAGCTTGTCGAGGTAAGTCAACGGCAAAGACACTGATGGACAATGCCAATAAGAACGTCGATAGCAAAAACTTAATCATGTTTGACTCCAATAACTTCACACTTTAAATGACCTTGCTGCAAGCGAACATTTATATGATCGCCACGTTCAACACTATTAGTGTCACTAACAACATCACCCGTACTTTCATTGATAGTAATACTGTAACCACGTTCTAAGGTACGTAATGGGCTGACCGCTGATAATGTTCGCATCTGGGAAGACAATATAGCTTTAGCCTGTTGTAAGCGTTGTTGTATCGCTATATCTAATAATTTTTTATGTTGATTCAATCTATTCTGCTGCCCCTCAATATACTGTATCGGCGAGAGTGCTTTAAGCCGCTGTTCTAAGCTTTGAAACTCACCCTGCCTCTGAGCCACAGATTGCTTAAACTGCTGTTGTAATCGGTTATATAGCTCTTTTAAATGATGTTGTTTTAATTCAATAGCAGCTTGTGGATGCTTAAGACGAACTGACCAGTAATCTAGGCGTTGGCGTTTATGATTAATATTTTGTAAAAAAGCTCGACTCAATTGTTGTTCAAGTCGATCAACTGTTTGCATATGCTGACTAATCACTAATTGTGGCTGTGGTAAGCGCTGTTGCAAATAATTTACTTTATTTTGTTCACCTTGTAATTTATGCGTAATTAACAAATTTAAACGTCGGCAATGATTTTGTATGGTCGCTAATAATTCCATTCCATTCGGCACGGCTATTTCAGCAGCAGCGGAAGGTGTTGGTGCTCTTACATCTGCAATAAAGTCTGCAATAGTAAAATCAACTTCATGACCAACAGCACTAATAATAGGAAGGGTACTGGCAAATATTGTCCGTGCGAGTTGCTCATCATTAAAGCTCCAGAGGTCTTCAATTGAACCGCCACCTCGACTCAGAATAAGCACGTCACACTCTTGCCGTTGTTCAGCAATAATTAGGGCATCAATTATTTGCTGTGCAGCCTCCTTACCCTGTACAGATACCGGATAGAGAATTATATTGACTGCTGGAAACCGTCGCTTGAGTACCGCCAAAATGTCATGAACGGCTGCACCTGTTGGCGATGAAATAATACCAATACGTGTAGGGAGTGTAGGTAAGGCTCTCTTATGAGCCTGATCAAATAAGCCTTCCTCGCCTAGGCGATGCCTAAGTGCTTCATAAGCGCGTTGGAGAGCCCCACTTCCTGCTTCTTCCATATGCTCAACAACCAGTTGAAACTCACCGCGGCCTTCATAAAGCGTCACCCTCACCCGCAATAAAACCTGCATACCATTTTTTGGTGTAAAGCGTAATTGACGGTTCCGAGTACGAAACATTGCGCAACGTACCTGCGCAGCTTCATCTTTTAAAGTGAAATAAATATGCCCTGAACCCGGCATTGCCAGATTTGAAATTTCACCTTCAACCCAAATTAATGGAAAAGAGCCTTCTAGAACGCCTTTTGCCTCGCGAACTAAACGCGAAACGGCATAAACCTCTTTAAGAGGTCTTGATGCTAATATTGTATTGCTATCTTGTGACATAAAAACGCTTAGAAAATCAAGAAAAATCCTGCTATAATTGACTGGATAATACCATAAGTAATATCAGGATCATGCACTATGAGAATTGCGCAAGAAGCACTCACCTTTGACGACGTTTTGTTGTTACCAGCCTACTCGAACATTATGCCACGAGATGTTAATTTAACAACTAAACTCACTCGTGATATCAATATTAATATTCCTCTGCTGTCAGCAGCGATGGATACCGTAACCGAAAGTCGCCTAGCAATTACAATGGCACAAGAAGGTGGCCTTGGTATTCTTCATAAAAATATGACTATTGAAGAACAAGCAGCTGAAGTGCGTAAAGTAAAACGCTTTGAAAGTGGTGTTGTTCGTGACCCCATTACCATTAGTTCAACAGCAACCATTGGTGATGTCATTGATTTAACTCGCGCCAATAAATTTTCAGGTCTTCCTGTTGTCGATGGTGAAGATCTTGTCGGTATCGTAACCAGCCGTGATCTTCGTTTTGAAACTCACCTTGATAACCTCGTTTCATCGGTGATGACTACAAAAGAAAACCTTGTCACTGTTAAAGAAAATACGAATCGTGAAGAAGTTCTTAATTTACTCCACACCAACCGGATTGAAAAAGTACTTGTTATAGATGATAACTTCCATCTACAAGGCATGATCACCGTTAAAGATATTCAAAAATCAACTGACAATCCTCTGGCATCAAAAGATGATCAGCAACGACTTCGTGTCGGTGCGGCAACCGGTATTGGCGCAGAAAGCCAAGCACGCGTTAAGGCACTTGTTGAAGCCGATGTCGATGTGATTGTTGTTGATACTGCTCATGGTCACTCTCAAGGTGTACTTGATCAGGTTCGTTGGGTGAAAGAAAACTTCCCTCACGTTCAAGTCATTGGCGGTAATATTGCGACAGGTTCTGCTGCATTAGCGCTTGTTGAAGCGGGAGCAGATGCAGTTAAAGTCGGTATTGGTCCTGGTTCAATCTGTACCACTCGTATTGTGGCTGGTGTTGGCGCCCCTCAAATTACTGCAATCAGTAATGTTGCCCAAGCATTAGAAGGCACTGGCGTTCCCCTTATTGCTGATGGCGGTATCCGTTATTCGGGTGATGTAGCTAAAGCGATTGCAGCGGGTGCACATACCATTATGTTAGGCGGAATGTTTGCTGGTACAGAAGAAGCTCCTGGTGAAGTTGAACTATTCCAAGGTCGTTCATACGAATCTTACCGCGGCATGGGTTCTTTAGGAGCGATGCAGCAAAAACAAGGTTCAAGCGATCGTTATTTCCAAGAGTCAAGCGAAGCAGACAAGCTTGTTCCTGAAGGTATTGAAGGCCGTGTTCCTTTCAAAGGACAGTTAGGCGCAGTTATCCATCAATTATTAGGTGGTGTTCGCTCAAGTATGGGCTATACAGGTAGTGCAACCATTGAAGATATGCGCACAAAGCCTGAATTTGTTCGTGTCACCTCTGCCGGCATGAATGAAAGTCATGTACATGATGTGACGATCACAAAAGAAGCACCTAACTACCGCGTTTAAACTGAAATCCCGTACTAAGTAATTAGTACGGGTAATTCGATATCTATAGAGAATCATATGAGCCACAATATTCACGACCACCGAATTCTTATTCTTGATTTTGGTTCACAATATACCCAGCTTATTGCACGACGTATTCGTGAAGCAGGTGTTTACTGTGAATTGAGAAACCCAGAAATTACTGAAGCCGAAATAAAAGAATTTAATCCTAAAGGTATTATTCTTTCTGGTGGTCCTGACTCAACAATTGGTGATGAAGCTCCTGTTGCACCTCAAGCTGTTTTTGAATTGGGCGTACCTGTTCTAGGTATTTGTTACGGAATGCAAACTATGGCCATGCAATTGGGTGGTCAAGTTGAATCATCTGAGCACCGTGAATTTGGTTATGCTCAAATACGTGCCCGTGGCCATTCTGCTTTATTACGTGATATTCAAGATCATACAACTGCAGAAGGTTTCGGTCTGCTTGATGTATGGATGAGCCATGGCGATCGCGTTACTAAAATTCCTGACGGCTTTAAAGTTATTGCCAGCACAGATAGTGCTCCTTTTGCCGGTATGGCTGATGAGGAACGACACTTCTATGGCGTTCAATTCCATCCAGAAGTCACACACACCGTTCAAGGGCAACGTATTATCGAACGCTTCTTAACGGATATCTGTGCCTGTGAGACATTATGGACTTCAGCACAAATTATTGATGACAGCATCACTACAATTCGTGAACAAGTTGGTGATGATGATGTCCTACTCGGCCTGTCGGGTGGTGTTGATTCATCTGTTGTAGCCGCTTTATTAGATAAAGCAATTGGCAAACAACTGACCTGTGTATTTGTTGATAATGGTCTTCTTCGTCAAAATGAAGGCGATGATGTCATGGCTATGTTTGCTAAAAACATGGGCATTAAAGTCATTCGAGTTGATGCAGAACAGCGTTTCCTTGATGAACTTGCAGGTGAAAACGATCCTGAAACAAAACGCCGTATCATCGGTCGCGTATTTGTTGAAATATTTGAAGAAGAATCAAACAAACTCACCAATGTAAAATGGTTAGCCCAAGGCACAATTTACCCGGATGTTATTGAGTCTGCCGCAGCTAAAACGGGTAAAGCTCAGGTAATTAAAACCCATCATAATGTTGGCGGACTACCCAAGCATATGACCTTAAAGCTACTAGAACCTTTACGTGAGCTATTTAAAGATGAAGTACGTAGACTAGGGGTCGAGTTAGGCCTACCACGCGACATGGTCTACCGTCACCCCTTCCCTGGACCAGGCTTAGGCGTGCGGATCTTAGGTGAAGTTAAAAAAGAATATGCTGATTTATTACGTAAAGCTGACAAGATATTTATTGATGAACTGTATGCTCACGATCTGTATGACAAAACCAGTCAAGCATTCACCGTCTTTCTACCCGTCAAGTCTGTGGGTGTTATGGGCGATGGTCGTAAATATGACTATGTTGTCTCATTACGAGCAGTTGAAACTATCGACTTTATGACCGCTCATTGGGCGCACCTTCCTTATGACTTTCTAGGGCTGGTCTCAAACCGAATTATTAATGAAGTTGAAGGTATCTCACGGGTCACCTATGATATTTCAGGTAAACCACCAGCAACAATTGAGTGGGAATAAACAGGTCTAATCTGCAAGTTAATAAATGTAGTGACGAGGTAGAAAATAGTAAAGCGAGTAGGTTTTGACTCTCTCTTTAAAACGTCATAACATGAATACGGTACTCATAATTTAAGCTAACGAATCACAGATATACTGGCACTATTTAGGATCAATTTAATGGCTATTTCTGTCAGTAATGAAGGTAAAGTGGTCACTATCAAGGTTCGGGGTCGCTTTGATTTCAGTCATAAAAATGAGTTCTGTTCAGTCTATGAGTCTTATAGCTCTGCTCAGAAATTTATTGTTGATTTATCCACCGCTAACCATTTAGACAGTGCAGCCTTAGGCATGCTCTTGCTACTGCTTGATTATGTCGATAAAGATAAAAGTAGAGCCGTTCTTGCTCAAGCAAATGCTGAAATAAAGTCAACCTTGCTGCTATCCCATTTTGATGAATTATTTATCATTACATAAGAAATGACTTCTCATAAAAAAAGGGGCTGATTCAATTGAATCAGCCCCTTTTTTTATATAATAGCTTTGACTAATTACACATCATAATTAGTTGCTGAAATATCACCGCCACGGCCAGTCCAGTTAGTATGGAAAAACTCACCACGAGGCTTATCTAAGCGTTCATATGTGTGAGCACCAAAATAATCACGCTGTGCCTGTAATAAGTTAGCAGGTAAACGTTCACTACGGTAACCATCGTAGAATGCCAAGGCACTACTAAATGTTGGAGCAGGTATACCTAAAGAGATAGAGGCTCCTACCGCCTTACGCCAGCCAGGAAGCGCTTCAGTGATAGCATCAATAAAGAACTGATCTAATAATAGATTCTCTAACTCAGGGTTCTCATCAAAGGCTTCACGAATATTACCTAAGAACTGACTACGGATAATACAACCACCACGCCACATTAATGCAATACCGCTGTAATTTAAGTCCCAGCCATATGTCAAAGCAGCTTCTCGCATCAACATATAACCTTGAGCATAAGAAATAATTTTAGATGCATACAGAGCGTCACGAATAGCATCGACCATTTCTGCTCGATCACCCGTAAACTCACTGGCAAGTTTAGGTAATACTTTAGATGCAATAACTCGCTCACTTTTACGTGCTGATAAACAACGAGAGAATACCGCTTCGCCAATTAATGTCAGAGGAATACCTAAGTCCAGAGCATTCATTCCAGTCCATTTACCCGTTCCTTTTTGACCGGCAGTATCTAGAATATGGTCAATTAGTAAACTACCATCTTCTTCTTTAACGGCTAAAATATCTCGAGTAATTTCAACTAAATAAGAATCTAATACGCCTTCATTCCATTCAGCAAAAACAGCCTGAATTTCGTCTCCTGTCATGCCAAGACCTTCACGCATTAATTGATAAGCTTCGCAGATTAACTGCATATCACCGTATTCAATTCCATTATGAACCATTTTCACATAGTGACCGGCACCATCATTACCTACCCACTCACAGCAAGATTCACCATCAACTTTTGCTGAAATAGATTGAAAAATTTCTTTAATTTCTAACCAAGCACCTTTGTGACCACCAGGCATAATCGAAGGCCCAAAACGAGCACCCTCTTCACCACCTGACACACCAGAACCTACAAATAATATACCTTGTTCTTTAAGTGCTTGGGTGCGGCGATTACTGTCCGTATATAAAGAGTTACCGCCATCAATAATAATGTCACCTTTATCAAGGTAAGGTAATAGTTGCTCAATAAACGCATCCACAACTGCGCCAGCTTTTACCATTAACATGATGCGACGAGGTGCTTTTAAGCTTTCAACAAAGTCTTTTAGATTGTGACAGCCAATAACATTTGTTCCTTTAGCTGGACCTTCTAAAAACTCATCTACTTTATTTGTCGTCCTATTGTAAACGGCCACGGTATAACCGTTATCATTCATATTAAGAACAAGGTTCTGCCCCATTACGGCTAAACCAACTAAACCAATATCTGCTGTTGCTGCTGTTTCCACTGCACTCATTTATCTACACACCTTAATATATTCACCTTGGGCTTCTCGTGTTGATCCCACAATCAGCCTACATTTTCCCGTAGCAATGTCCATTTCCACGGCACCTGATACTTCTATTTTTTCCCCTAACTCTGCCTGCCCAATATAGGTATGAGTGAATGACACTATTTCTGGAGTCAATTCATCATCCACTTTGTATATTGCAGGAAAATCAAAAGCACGGTGATCATCCACCACCGTTGTTATAAATTTTCGAATTCCTTGTTTCTGGTAGTCAGCATGATCATGCTCGGCTTCCTTCGCTAAACACACCATCCCAATATCAAACTTACAGTCATCAACTGCGGCTTTATTAAATTTGCGATTTTCATGCCAAGCAAACTCACTAAAGTCTAAATCACTCGCTCGCCGCTCAAAATTTTCTTCCATTAACAACATACTTAGTGGGCTTAGCTCACCCTCATCTACTGCCCGCATAACTGCTTGCCGTGTTTGACGAAAAGAGTCTCGACCATACACAACCAAGTCTATATCTGATTTTTCATTTTGCTGGCCAATTAGAATTGAACCCGTCAAACCTAATGCATCACGATCCGCACCAAAACGTATCAATATCGGCAGTAATTGGTGCAGTTTTTCTTCTATCTCATCATTCGGTTTGCGCTGTAAAATTGTATTTAAAGCCTGTTCAGGGCGATGATGTTCGACAATATCTTGCACGGCTACCGCATGAAAAGTAGCGTCAAACTGAACTGATTGATATCTATATTGAGGATAAGATTGCTCTAACAATCTATTGGCCTGATTAGTCCCTATCTTCTTCCAGCCTTTACCATCTGGAATGTAACGGAGAAAACATCCCACTTTATTTTGATGCGACTGATAACTCACTACCGCAAAAATTAAGCCTTCTTTTGTTTGGATATAGTCTTTAGGTAAGTAAGGAAAGTCAGCATTTCTCATTGACGCAATATTTTACGCCTTTTTAACAATTAATGCTGCGCTTATTTAACGACGTTTGAGCCATAACCATATGCCAGTTATAGAAATAAACGTTAACATCAGTCCTAATATATCAATAATCCATACGGAAAAACTACCCGCTAAACGACCATTATGTAAGTCTAAAATGACACGTTCTACACTAATCCCTTTGCCACGAAAATAGTCAGCTAATTCATCTTCTACAGCTGAAGGTAAACTCTGCGGCTCACTCCAAGCAATGCCCTCTAAAGAAATAGCTTCCCACTCTTCTAACATAAAGTCACTACGCCACATTCCCTGACGAGTTTGAACCACAGGTTCACCATGAAATAGGCCAATATTTTGAATAAGCGGTGGGATCCCAGCACTTTCAGTCATCTTCTCAATGAATTCACCATCATGACTAAATAATAATAATTCATCTTCTGTTGTAAGCAGCATGAGGTCATCAATAACAACACCACCTAAAATAGGCTTATGTGAATTAATCGCTGGAATGGCATCTATAAACACTCGTGAATCAAATTGTGAAATAACATGCTGATCAAGAAAGTACACCACATCTGGCTCAATATTACTGATGCCATAATGCGCCAATACCCAGTTCCATGTTAGATATTCTTGATCTAGCTCTAAGTCACTACTGTGGTTAAGTAATATACCTGTCAGGGAAAATATTAAAACAAATACAGCAATAACAGCACCCATTGTTCTGTGCAAAAATCTCATCTGGCGATTCATAATAACTCTATTTATTTATAAATTTATCGAGATATAATGCCATTTCCACAATCAATGTCATAGCCCTAACCGACAATGTAGCACCCGATATACCATCTATATGGCGATCTAGCTGCTGCGCCTCTAAGCCAGCACCTTGAAATTGTTGAGTAAATGCGGGATAGCGAATTTCACTGCCACGGCTTTCCCTAAAGGCTAACACTTTCACACTATCGACCTTATTATTGGCGATGACAACACCAAAAGTAATGGCCTCTGTTTTCCCTATTTCTTCTAAAATCCATGCACTTTTTTCATCTTGTTGCCAATAGCGTATCCTCAAACCGGCATAGGGATGGCCCAGAATATCTCTGATGCCTTGACGGAGCTCCCCTTTCATCCAAACAACTTTGCTTTTCGGTGGAGCATTGTTAAATACTTCTAACAAAAAATCCTGATTGCTTTGGTAGACTCCGCGTGCAGAAACAGAAAAGGCGATCAAGAACAGTATTACCCCTAACAATGATTTACTTGCTGTCAGAAGTATTTTTCTGTTCAAAATCGCCTTCCCAACCATCTCTACATCTATCACTTATAAAAGTGGATAGTTTAACATTTAAAACTGATAGCCAAGACCTACATTAATGCCATCTAGTTCTGTTTTACCTGTTGGTACAGTTTGATCTTGGTAATCAAGCTTAACCACAACATCCTGATGAGGCCACCAGTTAACACCTAAGTCAAACTGTTCGTATTCGCTATCTGCTGAATCTCCAGCTTGGTTATCCCACTCACTATAACGAGCAAAGACACCAAAGTTACTGCTAATTTGGTACGATGGCTCAACATACCAACCAGTTTGCTCATCATAGCCATCAACTTTAGGTGCTTTTCCATCCAAGTCCCATGTTGCATAAAGAGCGCGTAAACCGAAATCACCACGTTCAATAACAGCATGTGCTTCAAACAATGTTGCACTCACATTACCAGTTGCATCTTGTCCCTGAGTGATATCTTCTTGATATTGCACAGTAGCAGCTAACTCAACCCCAGGAATGGCAGTCCATTTCACACGCCCCGTGTATGCAAAATCATCAGCTAAAGCTTTTGCTACTTTTTGGCGACCATCTCTGATTTTATAACTTGTTTTAGTGCCTTTTTTACTTACATCTAAGCCTGAGGTAACAGCTACGTCATAGCTAAAGCCTTCGGCAATTTCACCACTAAACATCGTACCTGCAGCCCACCATGTTGACGGAACAATATTTTTTTCAACTGCGTTACGTTCAGTACCATAGAAGGTGTTCGGCTCATGTGTTTCATTAAGAATGCCGACAGGTGTTAAGAATAAACCACCTTTAACTCGGTGCTGCTCATTAATATCATATTCAATATAAGCTTGTTCTAGCTCTACTTCACCTGATTTTCCTTCTCCAGCAATACTATGCTCAAGCTCTAACTCAGAAAAGAAACGTAAGTCATCATTAAACTCATGACCGAAAAACAAGACAAAACGATGGAAATCAATTTCATCTTTATCAGCTGCGCCATTTTTATCTTCTAAGTTATTATAGTGAAGCTCACCATAACCACCAATCGTTGTTCTATCGCCGATTAAACTAACATTACTCACCGCTTCTTCCGTTGCTAAGGCAACAGCTTCTACCGCTTCGTTGGCTTCAATAGCAAGCTGCTGATTAGTCTCAACTTTCCCTTTTAAAGCTTGATTTTCAGCCGTTAGCTGTTGATTTTGTTGTTGAACATCGGCCATTTGAGCTTTCATTTCTTGCAATAACTGCCAAATTTCTTCATTGCTAGGTGTTGCCGCTTGAGTAACTGAAGCTAGTGCGAGTAAGCTCGCAGCCAGTACTGTTCGTTTAAATATCATCTTTCTAATCCCTACGATTGGTTAAATTTTTGTTAAATTTCGTTAAGTCGAAGGGAATTATACGCAAGCGTAAGACTAAATACAAATCATTCCTATTTAGATTTCAGACTTATTCGCATGCATTTTCTCTATTTCTTTATCTATAAAGAATAATCCATTACCTTCTATACCAATCAGCTCCACTTTATCCAAAACAGCTTTAAATAATTGCTCTTCTTCGTGCTGCTCAGCTACATACCACTGCAAGAAATTAAAAGTGGAAAAGTCAGACTCTTGAAATGCAATACTCACTAATTTATTAATCTGCTTGGTTATATGCTGTTCATGGGCATAGGTTGCTTCAAAAATATCTACTACTGAATCAAAGTCTGATTCTGCACTTTTTATTGAGCCAATAATGGCATATGAGCCTGTTTCATTCACATAATCAAATAACTTCTGCATATGCATCTTCTCTTCATCAGCATGCTGACGAAGAAAGTTACCACAGCCATCCAAACCATGCTGCATACACCATGAGCTCATTTGTAAATATAAGTTTGATGAATAAAACTCTAGATTTATTTGTTCATTTAATGCTTTTGTTAGTACTTCGCTTAACATTTTTACTCTCCGTCAAAATTGTGATCTATTAAGATTTCTTACGGCTGCTACCATACCTGATAAAGATAAAATCATCCATCTTAGCTATAGCAAAATAGTCAATTTATCAAAATGGATACAATTGTAGTCCATCACCATAGTGAAAACTTATTATGTGAAAGGTGCTAAAGCCAGATGTGGCATGCACAAGGCATGATATTTTGGCCTCACCTTCCGGAATAGAAAGCGTGACCCAAGCCAGCCACAGCTAAGAAGCAGTAGTCAGTCGTATAGACATGTTTATGTGAATTAGTTATTACTGATTTAACTGCTCGAATAGCAGCTAAGGTTCATTTTGACATAGCCCCTTGATCAGACCTTTTTGCCTAGAGAAATCTATTTATCTAGGCTGTCTGAAGGGCACTGATTTTACTTGCCTAGCCCTAACTATCAACTATGCAGTGTGGTGATATTATGTTGACTAAAATCAAATAGCGAGCTGTTGCGTGCCTTTAATTTCACTAAGCCCTTAGTTAAGTCTTGGGTTAGTTCTTTAAAATTCTCAGTGGGTATTCTTAAGGTTATTGACCCCATCATTAAATGAATCATTTCGCAATCTGCACAATATTGAATGTCACATGTAGCTGCGTTTAATAATGTTTCGGGTTGGCATGTTGGTGTGCTCATAAAACTTAGAGCCTAGAGTTAAAATACATTAACGTAAATGATAACCATTCTCATTTACAAGGTCAAGTAAAAATCATGCCTCAATAATTCTGCCTCATTATTGAAAGAGAATAATTGCGTATTTTTCTGCTCTGAACAATATAGATCCCACCACAGCTTGGCTTTTAATTGCCAGCTCTTTTTAGAATCCTTGTCTTCATACTTCAATAGTAAAAGTTGATAGTTCCGTGAAATATGGAGTGCTAAACAAGGATTTTTTTGGTGAAAATACAATTGCTCTAAATGACGATTAGCACTGAGTAAAAGCGGTTCTTTCTGCGAAGATTGGCCCATCATGATCGGCCAATAGCACTTGCTGCAACCGAGCGAAGCATCGCCCATACTCCCTGCTGTGACGTTCTATTTAAGCAATTAAAATCTGAGACATGCAGCTTTCCATCGCGAAGCAATGCCTCAAGAGTGTTGGGGTCAAATACGACCTGAATAGAGGAATTAGGCAAGTTCATCATGATCTCCTTATGTTAAGAAGTTTTGATTATAAAGAACACACACCTTTAATGCAAATGATTCTCATTTAGATTAAATGATTCTAAACTATTAGCCCACCAATATAAATTAAAGATCATTCGGATAAACAATCGTTATACCTAGCTTTTATGCCACCTTTTAATAGTTCATCCCCTTGAACCATGCTTTTTCTTTTTTCTTGCTTCTTTTTTAGCTTCTTTCTCAGCCCTTACTGCCGCCACTTCCTGTCGCTCTCTTTCCATCATTTCTGGAGTTTCTAAGGTGATTCGCCCAATGGTGATATCTCTGAATTCTGTTAATAGAATCTTAGCGGCACGATCTAAATCAACCTTGCCTCCCGCACGCAAACACCCGCGCTTAGCCCCTATCAACTCTAATAAAACTTGATCATCCTCTGGTAAGTCATCCAATTGATAACGTTTTCTAATCAGCTCGGGGTAAAACTGTCTGAAATACCCCACAGCATACATCGCGATATCATCATTACTAATAGCCGTTTCTTTTATTGCTCCAGTAATGGCTAAACGATAACCGCCGTGCTGATTTTCTAATTTTGGCCACAACACACCCGGGGTATCGAGTAATACAATCCCATGATCCAATTTAATTCTCTGCTGATTCTTGGTAACGGCAGGTTCATTGCCTGTTCTGGCAATCATTCGACCGGCAAGGTGATTAATTAAAGTCGATTTACCTACATTAGGGATCCCCATAATCATAGCTTCTAAACGTTCTGAGCCATTTTCTTTAACGGGTACCATTTTATGACACAGAGCTAATAAGCCGTGCATCTTTTCCGGCTCATTCGTTGTTAATGCAATGGTTTTAACGCCCTTTTCTTGTTCAAGATAGTCTTGCCATTGTTGTGTTAAAACAGGATCCGCTAGATCACTTTTGCTCAGCACTTTGATACACGGTTTATCACCACGAATATCGGCTAACATTGGATTTTCACTACTAAAAGGTATGCGAGCATCCAAGATTTCAATAATGAGATCAACTTCTGGAATAATCTTACGCATTTCCTTACTAGCCTTATGCATATGACCTGGGTACCAGTTAATATTAGCCACTATTTGTCACCATTAACTAAACTGATATGAGTTTTCTCAATCAAAATCAGTCGTTTTTTATAGAGTTTACCTAAGGCTTTTTTATAGCTCTTCTTACTGGCACCAAATTGTTTGGCGATCACATCAGCCGAACTTTTTTCTGTCATCGTTGACCGTCCACCCTCTACTTTAAGAAAGCTCAAAATCTTTTCTGATAAAGCATCTAAAGCTTCGCGTGTCACTAACTGCAAGCAAAGATCAATCTTCTTATCTTCACGGATGTGTTTAATATAGCCTTTCATGGTTTGGCCGATTGAGATTGGCTTGAGCACATCATTATTAAATAAAAGCCCAATAGTCCCACCATCAACAATAGCTTTATAGCCTAGATCGGTTCGTCCACAAATTAGCAAATCAACCTGCTGTTGTTCTTTATAATAAGGGGATGTATCACCAATAAACTTATCGAGTTTGCTACTTGCAGCAATACGCTCTGAAGCAGGATCAATATATAAATAAACAACGTAAGACTGGCCAACTTGCATGGGTTTTTGCTGCTCTCCAAAAGGTACTAAAAGATCTTTCGGCAAGCCCCAGTCTAGAAAGGCACCCACTCGATTTACTTCTAACACGTTCAAAAAGGCACTTTCACCCACCATTGCTTTCGGTGTTTCCGTTGTTGCTATCAGCATGTCTTCAGAATCTAAATAAATAAAGACATCTAGTTGATCTCCTACCTTACAGCCTTCAGGTACATAGCGCCGAGGTAGTAATATTTCTTCTAGATCTCCACCATCAAGATAGACACCAAAATCTAATCGTTTTAGTACTGTTAATGTATTTAATTTTCCAAGCTCAGCCATAATATTCTCAAAATATATAATTATATAAGAGTAATTTTAACTCAATAGACGATCTCACGTTGAAAATGAACATCATAGCGAATGGATAGCTGAAGATTGCTCACGTATAATGCCTTTCAATCAATTAATCTAAAAAAGAGAATGTTATGCCTAAAGCGAGTGATTTAAAACGTGGGATGGTAGTCGAAGTAAATGCTGAGCCTCATGTTGTCAAAAATATTGAAGTTCGGAATCCTTCTTCTCGTGGTGCATCGACTCTCTATAAAATCCGTTTCAATCATCTTAAAACTAAGCAAAAACGTGATGAAACATTAAAAGGTGATGACTTCTTAAAAGAAGTTGATTGCGAACGTCGACTGCTACAATTCTCATATAAAGATGATGATGGCTATACCTTTATGAGCTTAGAAGACTACGAACAGTACACGATCAATGCCGAAGATATTGAAGACGAAAAAGGCTACTTAACCGAAGGTTTAGAGGGTGTTGTATCCATATTACTCGAGGGTGTTTTGGTCGCTATTGAACTACCTGCCGCTGTAGCAATGGAAATTATTGAAACCGCTCCCGGTATCAAAGGGGCATCTGCAACTGCTCGTACTAAACCAGCTCGCCTAGCGACTGGCCTTGAAGTGCAAGTTCCTGAGTATATTGAGCCAGGTGAAACGATTAAAATTAATACTGTGTCAGCTAAGTTTATGTCTCGTGCATAAATTAAAGAGATAAACATTAAACATGCGGACTAAAATGAAGCACACACTACTCATCATTTTAGGATGGTTTTTCATCCTTCTGGGGGCTATTGGTGCCGTCTTACCATTATTACCTACCACCCCTTTTTTAATTTTAGCCTTAAGCTGCTTCGCAGAAAGTTCTCCTCGCTTTCACCGTATGTTATTGGCCAATAAATGGTTTGGGCCACCTTTAATGCAGTGGGAAAAATCTAAAACGATTCGACCCAAAATCAAAACTCGCGTTATGTTGCTTATTATTGCCACATTTAGTATTTCAATTTATGTGTTATCAGGCCGAATTAACTTACAGATCATGTTAGTTTGTTTCTGCTTGATCTTGCTCGGCTTTGTGTGGAGACTCAAAGAATCAGAGCCAAAAACGCCATGAATATCAATGATGCCATTAAACAACGGCATTCAACACGGGCTTTTCTAGACAAGCCCGTGTCACACGAACAGATTAACCGCATTCTTGATACCGCACGTTATGCCCCATCAGGCGTCAACACCCAACCTTGGCAGGTGGCCGTTGTTTCTGGTGAGTCCAAACACCAGTTACAAGCTGCAATTCAAGAGGCGTTTCATTCAGGTATTCCCTCAAAAATAGCGTACCACTATTATCCTAAGACCTGGCTTCCTATTTATAAACAACGTCGCCGAGAGTGTGGCTTACAACTTTACTCAAGCCTCAATATTGCTAAAGAAGATACTAATAGACGGCAGGCACAATGGTTGGCCAATTATCGAGCCTTTGATGCCCCTATTATGCTGTTATTTTTTATCGAGCCTGAAATGGAAACAGGTTCCTTTCTAGACTATGGGATGTTTCTACAGAATATTATGCTTGCTGCTCTAGATGAAGGGCTAGCGACGTGTCCACAAGCCGCGCTAGCTGAATACCCTGATATCGTCAATCACGTTTTAGAGCGTAGTCATACTGCCACATTAGTCTGTGGCATGGCCTTGGGATATGAAGATCTTGAGTCACCCGTCAATCACTATAGAACGTCAAGAGAAGCAGTCAAAAGCTTCACTCAATATTTTAATTAACCAGTTGGAAATACCAATGGAACTAGATAAATTTCTAAACCAAATCGCACAACAGCCTGATACTATTGAATTCACAGATACAATGGCTATTATTGAACAGTATTACCATTTTACGCCGAGCGCTTTTACAAATGGCGATACCGTCAATGAAGCAGATCAAAATAATGGCTCATGTAAAATTTTTGCCTTTGGTTTATTAAACACATTAAGTCCAGAGCAAACCTTAGCTTGTTTTGGCACTTACTATCGAAATGATGTTGTTAATCATCCTGATGCAGACGATCATCAAAATATTCGTAATTTTATGGTCTCAGGATGGAAGGGAATTCAATTTGATGGCCAAGCTTTAACATCAAAGTAGCTTTCATCAAGTTAAGTGCGAACAAAAAAAAGGGAAATTAAATAATTAATTTCCCTTTTTTCTTTCTACGAGCTTTTCAGTCAAATGAAGTTGGGGGGGGGTTAGAGCAATACTCGCTCTATTCCTCCCTCTTTAACAGCCTCAATAAATTTTGGCTGCCACTTGTCACCTAAAATATTATTGGCCACTTCAACAACAATATAATCAGTCTCAATACCTGTATCTTCACTATAACGCTCTAAGCCTTGTTGACAAGCTGGGCATGAAGTTAGCATCTTCACATTGCCTTTCACGGCCTTCTCTGCACCACTTAGTTCAACGATACCTTTAGTAATCTCTTCTTCCTTACGGAATCTAACTTGTGTTGCAATATCAGGTCGAGCCACAGAAAAAGAACCCGCCTCACCACAACAACGGTCACTTAATGTGACTTCTTGGCCTAAAAGACTCGCCGCGACATTCGTTGATTGGTACGTTTTCATAGGTGTATGACAGGGCTCATGATAGAGATATTGAGTCCCCTCAACACCTTCCATCTCCACCCCTTTTTCCATTAGGTATTCATGAATATCTAATAGACGACACCCCGGGAATATAGATTCAAACTGATACTTCAATAATTGATCCATACAGGTACCACACGAGACAATAACGGTCTTAATGTCCATATAGTTCAATGTATTCGCTAATCTATGGAATAACACCTGATTGGCAGTTGAGATTGCTTGACCTTTTTCAGTATCACCACTTGAAGCTTGCGGGTAACCACAACATAAATAGCCTGGTGGTAAAACTGTTTCAGCACCGACTTCATACAGCATAGCCAGCGTTGCTAAACCAACCTGACTAAATAAGCGCTCTGAACCACAACCAGGGAAATAGAATACGGCATCCGAATCATCATTTACCTTCGTCACATCACGCAAGATAGGGATCATCTTGTCATCTTCAACACCCAGCATTGCCCGTGTTGTTTGTGATGGCAAGCCTGCAGGCATGGGTTTTTTCATGAAATGAATAACTTGTTCTCTAATAGGCGTTTTACCCGTTGTCGGTAACGGTCTCTTTTTCTTACTGCCTAATAAACCAAGTGTCTTACCCAGCTTATGGGCAAACCGTTGGCCCATATATCCCCATTCAATCATGGTTTTACGCATTATCTTAACCGTGAAGGGATCGGTGGCATTTAAATACGCCATTGATGTCCATGTACCAACATTGAAGTGACGTTTACCCTGATTTTTAAGCACTGAACGCAGCTTAATCGTCACATCACCAAAATCAATATTGACCGGACAAGGTGTCACACAACGATGACACACCGTACAGTGATCAGCTACATCATTCATTTCTTCAAAATGACGAACAGAAATGCCTCGGCGAGTCTGCTCTTCATATAGAAAAGCTTCCATGATTAAGCCTGTGCCTAAGATCTTGTCACGTGGAGAGTAGAGTAAATTAGCGCGCGGTACATGAGTTGTACATTCTGGTTTACACTTACCACAACGTAGGCAATCTTTTATATCGTTATTAATCTCACCCAATTCACTCGCTTCAAGGATTAAAGCTTCTTGCTGTAATAATTGCAATGATGGCGTGTAGGCATTTTCAAGACCCGAACCTTGCAATAATTTACCCGCATTAAAGTGTCCATTTGGATCCACTTTCTCTTTATAAGCACTAAATGAATCAATAGTCTTTTGATCCAAATACTTCATTTTAGTTAGACCAATACCATGCTCACCTGAAATGACGCCACCCAATTCTTCAGCCAAGATCATCACTTGATCAACAATGCGCTCTGCCTCGTGCATCATTTGATAATTATTCGAGTTTACCGGGATATTGGTATGAACATTACCATCACCAGCGTGCATATGTGTCGCAATAAAGAGACGGCTAGAACGGTATTCCGTATGAATACCATCTAATTTATTACGTAAAGCTTCTAAGGATTGGCCTTGGAATAATTCTTTTAATGGTTTTTCAATTTCTTCACGATACGAGATCCGTAAATCACGACGCTGCAGCACATCAAATAAGGTTTCACCTTCAGCAAGACTAGCAATCGCTTCATCGGATAAAAGGGCTGTTTTCTCACTTGCAGCGCTATCAAAATTATCTAAAACATCATTCCATCGCGCCCTTACTTCATCAAGGTGAGCACATGCTGCATCCAACTTAGTTTGCATAATGGCATCATTTTCAGCACTTTCTTCTAAATCTTCCTCATGCTCATGTTCTTTTAATTCTTTAGGCTGATTGGATAAATACGTACATACCGCATCAGCCATATTCAATTTATTGCGAGTAGATTGAACAATATTCATCCGCTCAATACCATCATTGTATTCAGATAAACGATCCAGTGGAATGACCACATCTTCATTAATCTTAAAGGCATTTGTATGTTTAGCAATCGCAGCAGTTCGAGCACGATCTGCCCAGAAACGCTTACGTGCTTCAGGACTCACCGCGATAAACCCTTCTCCATCGCGCGCATTGGCTAAATGAACAATTTCACTACAAGCAGCCGCCACGATATCTTCATCATCACCAGCAATATCGATTAATAACACCATTTTAGGTAAAACAGATCGTGGTGCTTTAGTGGTATAGCCTACGGCACGAACATAACGTTCATCGAGATGTTCCATTCCCGCCAACATAATCGCTTTATTCTTATCTAAGGCATCTTTAGTTTCAACAATGGCAGGTACAGCTTTGCTTAAATCATTACCAAAAAACTCCAAACATACTGTGCGAGTAAAATCAGCCATGCGGTGCAAGACAAACACTGCTGAAGTAATTAAACCATCACAGCCTTCTTTTTGAATACCCGGTAATCCACCTAAGAACTTGTTAGTAACGTCTTTACCTAAACCTGTTTTACGTAACTCTTTAGCAGGAATAGCGATCAGAGTTGGTTCACCAACCCTTGTTTTTCCATCCGCTTGATAGCGAGTAATACGAAACTCTGCTGTTTCGATATCATGGATTTTACCCAAGTTATGATTAAGTCTTTCTGTTTCAAGCCATTGCGAATCAGGTGTCACCATTCTCCATGACACTAAATTATCTAATGTTGTGCCCCACATCACTGCTTTTTTACCACCCGCATTCATGGCAACATTACCACCAATAGTAGAGGCATCTTGTGATGTTGGATCAACAGCAAATACTAAATTATTTTTACCGGCTAAATCAGAAACACGACGAGTAACAACCCCAGCTTCAGCACGAACAGTCGCGACTTCAGCTTGCTCTTCACGTCCCGGTAAAGTGCGATAGATAACCTCACCTAAACCTTCCAACTTTTCCGTATTAATCACAATACTATCTGCTGTTAACGGAATGGCCCCACCGGTATAACCGGTACCACCGCCACGAGGAATAACCGTTAAACCCAGTTCAATAGAAGCGGCAACCAGTTTTGCCATTTCTTCTTCAGTATCAGGCGTCGCCACAGCAAAGGGATATTCAACCCGCCAATCCGTCGCATCAGTAACATGTGAAACTCGCGACAAACCATCAAACTTAATATTATGTTTCTTAGTCGTTTTTGCTAAACGTCGTTTGACTGAACGGCGACGTTCGGCAACATTTAATAATTTACGTTCAAACTCAGCGACGGCAGCACGTGCCTGCGCTTCGAGTGTTAAAGCAAGTTGATTATTATTGTTGGTAGCGCGTTCACGTACCTGATCTAAGCGATGATGTAATGCATGACACAGTGAATCCCACCGTTTGCGATTCTCAACCAAATCATCTTGTATAAAAGGGTTACGAGAAATAACCCACATATCACCCAGTACTTCAAATAACATTTTGGCACTACGTCCAGTCTTGCGCTGGCCTCGTAATGTTTGAATGGTATCCCACATAGCTTCACCCAAAAATCGAATAACGATTTCTCGGTCAGAAAAAGAGGTATAGTTGTAAGGTATCTCGCGAATTCGGTCAGGCATCGTGTTCCATAAAAGCAATAATTAAGAAATTAACCCATAGATAATATCACGAAGCATACTATTTATATGCGTACAAAAAACCTGATAATTATCTGACTCACTATTCAATAGGCATATTATAAAGATGGAATTACCCCATATTCTCGCTTTAGCATTACTACAAGGTTTAACAGAATTTTTACCAATCTCAAGCTCTGCCCACTTAATCTTGCTCCCTTTGATCGCTGGCTGGGAAGATCAAGGCCTTGCATTTGATGTTGCTGTTCATGTTGGAACACTCAGCGCAGTCATCTATTATTTTCGCCATACCTTAAAAGAATTATCAAAGGATTGGACTCAATCCGTTCTAACGCGCAAACAATCCATTAATAGTCGGCTTGCATGGGCCGTTTTATTAGCCACAATTCCCGCAGGTCTAGCGGGTTTATTATTAAATGACCTTGTTGACGACTATTTACGCAGTCCACTTGTTATCGCTGCGACTACTATTGGTTTTGGTCTACTACTCGGTTGGGCTGATTGGTATGGTAAGCGTCAACGTGAACTCAAGCAGATCACATGGCAAGATGTCTTATATATAGGGCTTGCTCAAGCACTATCCTTAATTCCGGGAACCTCTCGCTCAGGTATTACGATGACAGCAGGCTTAATGTTAGGCCTATCACGCCATGCAGCGGCACAATTTTCATTTTTATTATCCATCCCTATTATCACTTTAGCGGGAGGATGGATCACGGTTAAATTAATAAAGTCCGCCACGAACATTGATTGGATAAGCTTATTATCAGGCACGATATTTTCTGCCATCAGTGCCTATTTCTGTATTTACTTTTTCATGAAGCTTATCAATCAGATTGGCATGTGGCCTTTTGTTGTCTATCGACTCATATTAGGTGTTATACTGCTCGCTTTATTTGCCTAGGCATAATGTGTCGAAACGCCTGTAAAAGAACTGATCTTTTCCGCTCGAATAATATCTCTCACGAATATTTCAGGCTTGAAAGTCAGTACTAGCAAGTAGTTTTACTTTAATCTAGCAAATACAGTTGACAGTTAGCGGCCGAATGCGTAACATTCCCCCTCTTTATTTAGACCCGCTTGCGTAATTTTTTCAGGAGCCATCCGCGGAATGAAAACAACCACTTTAAGTGCAAAACCAGCAGAAGTTCGTCGCGACTGGTTCGTCATTGATGCCGAAGGTAAAACTTTAGGCCGTATGGCAACAGAAATCGCGCGTCGTTTGCGTGGTAAACATAAAACTATTTACACACCTCATGTAGATACTGGCGATTATATCGTTGTTATCAATGCAGAGAAGATTCGTGTAACTGGTAACAAATTAAAAGATAAGATGTATTATCACCACACAGGTTACATCGGTGGTATTAAATCTATATCTCTAGGAAAGCAACTTGATAAAGCGCCAGATCGTGTTATCAAATCAGCTGTAAAAGGCATGTTGCCAAAGAATTCTTTGGGTCGCACTATGTTTGGTAAATTGAAAGTATATGCCGGCACAGATCACCCCCATACAGCCCAACAGCCTAAAGTGCTGGAAATATAAGGGATATAATCATGGCAGATACATACTACGCAACAGGTCGTCGTAAAAGCTCAACAGCTCGTGTTTTTCTAAAAGCTGGTAGCGGTAAATTGACAATCAATACTCGTACTATCGAAGATTACTTCGGTCGTGAAACTTCTCGCATGGTTGTTCGTCAACCTCTTGAGTTAGTTGAAATGCTAGATAAACTAGACCTAAACATCACCGTTCGTGGTGGTGGTAATAACGGTCAAGCTGGTGCAATTCGTCACGGTATTAGCCGCGCATTGGTTGAACTAGATAGCGAATTAAAAACAGTATTACGCCAAGCAGGATTCATCACTCGTGATGCTCGTGCTGTTGAACGTAAGAAAATTGGTTTACACAAAGCGCGTAAACGTCCACAATTCTCTAAACGTTAATCGTTTATACGAATTATTATCTACTATTACGTTTAGTTGAGTAGATAAACTAAAAAAGGCTATCCATTTGGATAGCCTTTTTTGTTTGTGTCTGTTCAAAAAAAATAGGCATGCCGTGCATGCTATTTATTAAGAGTGCCTAATTAAATATCTCCGCCGCTAAAACAGCTCAATGTCTCCATCTTCAATAGTCTCTTCTATAATTCCAGCCGCTAATAAGTCTTCATAAAAGAATAACTGATTTCTACCATTATTTTTAGAATGATATAAAGCTTGATCTGCTCGTCCGACAATATCACTTGCTATAGCATGTTGCTCCATGATCAGCGTCGCACCTAGGCTAATAGTGACCTCTCCAACTTGAGGAAAAGTGAAACTCTCAATGGCCTTCCGAAAGCGCTCAAAAGACTGTTGGGCCTCTATCTGATCACTGACTTTCACAATGACAATGAACTCTTCTCCGCCAAAACGAAATAATAGGTCGCTAGGCCGAAAACTCTGCTTCATCACTTGTGAAAGCATTAGCAACACTTCATCACCATAGACATGGCCAAATGTATCATTAATCTTTTTAAATAGATCAATATCAATAATACTTAACCAGTACTCATCTTGAGACTTGTCTAAGCGCTGTTCTGCTCCCTCATAATCTTTGTCTAACTGCTCTGAGTTCAGTACCTGTTGAATTTTTGAGATATTATCATCAAATGTTTTTCTGTTTAATAAGCCGGTCAGCTTATCTTTTTGATTTTCTTCTAATAAGCTGTGAAAATTTTGAGAAATACTTAATAAACTAGATATCACCAAATTCTCAGATGCAGTGAATTCATGGTTGGTTGCTATCGATAAATATCCCACAATACCATTAAGCCCAGAAACAGGATAAATGGTCACAAACTCATCTTCTATTTCAATAGAGTAATGCTTGCCCATCGATTCAATCCAGTCTTTTGCCCGCTGTATTATTTCTGGGATTTCGATATTATCAATGTGAATTTCCTTACTCTCATCGATTTTTTCTTTTCCATCATGCCGCTCAGTTTCAGAGGAATATTTAATAACGCGACACGGTTCATTAAGATGATTAAATTTATAGAGGGAAATATCATTAACATTCAACATCTCTGCTAATGACTTCATAAAACTAAACTCAAAGATATCGAGATCGCGGATTGTCGTCAAAGATGCGACAGTATTTAGAATAAATGGTGTTTTTGATGCCGCTTTCCTACTCATTTAGTATCTCTCCCGTATATCATTCTGATAGTAACAGAAAATGTAGGGGAAATTTTCCCAATCGTAGTTTCCTTATCTTTTAGGCTGTTCTATCCTAGCCTTAACCGCTAATCAGAGTCATTTATATAAGGTAGCTTTTCGACTATCTGGCTGGGTTTTAAAGCGACGGTGGATCCAAAGATATTGTGCTGGTGACTTACGAACTTCTTGTTCAAGAAGATCATTTACCCTTTGAGCATCGGTAATATCATCGCCCACCGGAAAGTCCGTCAAAGGTTTACCGATACTAATGGTATAACGACCATCCTTTTCACGCCTAGGAGTGAAAGGTAAAACAGCAGCTCCACTCATCTTAACGATTCTACCGGTTGCAGGAATCGTAGCCGCTGTGACACCGAAGAACTTAGCAAAGACACTGACCTTACGCCCAAAGTCTTGATCAGGTGCATACCACACAATTTTATTCTTACGTAAGGCCCTTACCATCGGCCTAGGATCATCACGTAATACAATCCCCTCGCTATGGAAGGTTCGTGCATTCATCATGACTGTATTAAAGAGCTTATTCTTCAGCTCCTTAAACATTACATAGCAGGGACGTTGAAGCATGATTAATCGACCACCTAATTCCATACTTGTGAAATGGCCCGTTAATAGAATTACACCTTTGCCTTTCTCTAGAGCCGCATCAATATGTTCTAGTCCTTCATACTGTACTCTTTCTCGCAATTGATCATCACTTGCCCACCAGCTCAATGCCGTTTCGATGAGCATCATCCCCATAGTTTGGAGATTATCCTTCACTAGATTTTGTTGCTGTTGCGGTGATAAATCAGGGAAACAAAGTGCAATATTTCGCTCAGCAATTTTTCGACGTGACTTCATCATTGGCAGCATTATCCATGCTAGCATCGTCCCGATAAATAACTGTGCCCTGACGGGTATATAAATAGAGAGTCGCATTAACGATAATCCTAGCCAACTTAACCAGAATTTTGGCGCTAGAAACTGCCTTTGGAATATTTTCATATAAGGGGAATAATTAACTAAACAAGTAGCTATGCTATCATTCTTGTTGATTTATCGCTAAATAAACAGCATCAATTTTCGGACCTCATTTGAAACTACTCTATACCACCTTATTTACACTTGGAATTCCTCTGCTAATTCTGCGCCTTTTATGGCGAGGACTTCGTTCGCCAGCATACTGGCATCGATGGTCTGAACGCTTTGGAGCTAACCCTAAGCTATCAACAGATAAAGCTGTTATCTGGATCCACGCCGTATCTGTTGGCGAAGTGGAGGCCTCTCGCCCTCTGGTTAAGGCATTACAATCTGAGTATGCTGATCATCAAATCCTCATCACCACAATGACACCGACAGGAAGTGCCAGAGTTAAATTATTATTTTCTGACACCGTCGCACATTGTTATTTACCTTACGATCTCCCGTTTGCTATCCGCCGTTTTCTTAACAATAGTCATCCCCAGTTTGCTGTCATTATGGAAACTGAAATCTGGCCAAATTTAATTTCATCTTGCCACCAACGAAACATTCCCTTGGTATTAGCCAATGCTCGACTATCTGAACGTTCTGCCAAAGGCTATGCCCGTGTAAGTTCTTTCACCAAGTCTATATTACAAAAATTAACCATCATTGCATCCCAGAGTATTGATGATAAAAAACGCTTCCAACAACTCGGAGCGGATAATCAAAATGTTCACATTATTGGTAATCTGAAATACGAGATCAGCCTCCCAGCCAGCTTAAAAGAACAAGCATCGGCAATGCGGACAATGTGGCATAGTAACCGCCCTGTATTAGTCGCCGCCAGCACCCATGAAGGTGAAGAAGAGATGGTGCTCAATGCCGCACGACAAATTCGCTCACAGTTTCCTGACCTCTTATTGATCATTGTTCCACGACATCCAGAACGCTTTGATCGCGTAGCTGCCCTTGCTCAACGTTCAGGAGTCAAAACATTACGTCGAAGTGAACATCGACCTTGTTCTTCTGATGTCCAAGTCCTCGTTATTGATACCATGGGTGAGCTACCTTTATTTTATGCAGCCAGTGATATCGCCTTTGTCGGAGGAAGCCTAGTTCCTCATGGTGGTCATAACCTACTCGAACCCGCTATCTTAGGTCGAGCAGTTATTACCGGCCCTCACTTCTTTAATTTTAATGATATTACTAAGCAATTTATAAAGGCACAGGCAGCAATACAAGTTCTTGATACAAAGGAGTTAGCTGAAACAAGTATTCGCTTATTTAAAGATTCACAACAACGTGCTGAAATGGGTGAAGCCGGCTTACAATTGGTTGCCAATAGTCAAGGAGCCAGCTCACGCCTTGTCAACTTAATCAAACATCATATTACTCGCCATGTCAGATGATCAGTATTGGATGGAGCATGCCTTACAGCTCGCCAAACAAGCAGAACAGCAAGGCGAAGTCCCGGTTGGTGCCGTTATCGTTCGCGATGATGTGTTAATCGGTGAGGGGTTTAATCAGCCTATTATGAATAATGATTCAACCGCTCATGCTGAAATCGTAGCCTTGCGTGCAGCCTGCCAACACGAAGAGAATTATCGCCTACCTGGAAGTACTCTATATGTCACTTTAGAACCATGCATTATGTGTGCAGGAGCAATTGTGCATGCACGAATAGCACGACTTATCTTCGCAGCAACTGAACCTAAAACAGGCGCAGCAGGCAGCTGCTTAGATATTTTTAACACCCCCACATTGAATCATCATGTGAACTGTGAACAAGGCTTATTAGCCGAACAAAGCAGTACCCTCATTCGCCACTTCTTCCGTCGCCGTCGCTGATGCTCTATTGAGCCAACTCAATCACCTTCACCATGTTATTGAAAACATCCTTCACCAGCGTTAACTCTGCGTGAGCCCCTTCCAGATCACCATCTTGATGTTTTAGTAATAGTGTATAGGCTTGCTGGTGAAACAGTTCATGCGCCTCATGTATATCAGTTAAACATTCAGCTGAAAATAGCGCCTCTTGCTGTGCTTGTCTTACCCATACCCCACATGAACATTTATTTTTATCCATGATCGGCCAATACTCTATATTCTCAAGTGGCGTATTAATATTAGCTTCGAACTTCTCAATCCATTGACGAGCAGCCAACTTAAAGATGAGTAACTTTTTATCCTGTAAGGATAGATCTTGCTTGATAAAATCTAACCACTGTTGATTGGGTTGATAAACTTCTATCCAATCAGTCAGTTCATCGGCCGGCATCGGCTTCGCAATCCCATAGCCTTGTGCTTCATCACAGCCCATTAGCAACAGCATTTTCCCATGCTCAGCCGTTTCAACTCCTTCAGCTATCACTTCTCGACCAAATGAGTTTGCTAAGCCTAAAATGCCAGCAATAATCGCAAAATCATCAGGATCGTCTAAGACGTCTCTGACAAAAGTTTGATCAATTTTGATTGTGCCAACAGGTAAGTTTCTCAAATGTGTTAATGAAGAATAACCTGTACCAAAGTCATCTAATGCGATACCTACCCCTAGCTCTCTACGACACTTTTTAATAATAGAGCTAACCGCTTGTACATCGCCCAAAGCGCTACTTTCTAAAATCTCTAGTTGTAGATACTGGGAATCAATTTCTGGATACGCTGATAATAATAGCTCTAACTGGTCTACAAATTCAGGAGATTGTAGGTGGTGAGAAGACACATTGACACTGACTTCTAAAATGATCCCCTTCTCTTTCCATTTAGACAGTTGCATAAGGGCTTGATCAATAACCCAATTGCCGATGTTAATTTCTAAATCTGTTCCAGCAATAGCAGGTAAAAACTCTAAAGGAGGAATAATACCTTTATCAGGGTGGATCCAACGGATTAAAGCTTCTGCACCAAAAACCGCTCCCGTTTTCATATTTACTTTTGCCTGATAGTACAAGTGCAACTCATGATGAATAAGTGCATGCTCAATCTCTTCCAATTGGTGGTTCTTCAAAATAAGCTGTTGATCCTGCTCAGCATTAAAGAAATGATATCTATTACGTCCTGCTTGTTTCGCTTGGTACATTGCATAGTCAGCATGACGCATTAATGTTTCCGGCTCACTATCATCAATAGGGTAAATGGTGACGCCACTGGAGGCACTTACTTTATGTTCAACACCATCAAAAACATAAGGTAAAGCAAGAGATAAATGAATACGATTAAGAATCTGGTCACATTGTTCAAAAGATTCTAAGCCACTGAGCAAAATAGCAAATTCATCGCCACCTTGGCGAGAAACGGTATCTCCCTCTCTTAAATTATCTTTTATTCGTTCTGCCACCTCAACTAATAGTTGGTCCCCGACATTATGGCCATGATTATCATTAATAGGCTTAAATTCATCTAAATCTAGAAAACATACGGCTAATAAACAATTATTACGCTTGCTATAGACAATAGCCTGATTGAAACGATCGCTAAATAAGGTTCTATTGGGCAGCGAGGTCAACATATCATAATGAGCCATCATTTTGAGCTCTTCTTGCTGCTGCTTACTATCCGTAATATCTAAAAATACCCCGACATAATGTAAAATTTTGCCACTTTCATCAGTTAATACAAATAGTGATAATAACTCGGCATACATTTCACCATTTTTTTTCTTCTTCCATACTTCGCCTTGCCAATAAGCATGCTCATCTATTGCTTGCCACATCTCTGCATACAATTCTGGGTTGTGTTGCTCCATATCAAAAATATTAGTGATATGCCCTATACTATCTTCTCGGTTATAACCTGTAATATCAATAAAGGCTTGGTTGATATCGACAACCTTTTTGTTAGCATTAGTAATAACAATGCCTTCTCGTGCTTCATCAAAGATTCGACCATACAGCTGCAACTCACCTTTTACTTGCTGCAACTCCTTCCGAGATTTGCTGACTTGGTAATGACGTATCAACAAAATTAAGCCCAGTGAGGCGATAATAAGACTCACTTTCACAACAGTGCCTCTTTGCACTCCGGTTGTTACCGTTAGCCCCATCCAACGCTCTTCAATATCCAAGCGCTCCTGATGGTCAATACTATTCAATGCTTTATTAATAATAGCTGCCAATTCTGGATGTGCTTTAATCACCCCCATGCGATATGAAGAATCTCCTCCCCATGCCTCGCCAGCAAATTGTAAATTTAATAGGCTTGCTTTCTTAATCGAATAATTTGTATAGGCGGCATCACCAATATAAGCATCAGCTTCACCTGTTGACACCTTTTTTAACGCTTCAGCTGTTGTATCGACCAGTAACAATTCAATGCTCGGATAGCTTTCAACAAGCTGATCATGGGTAAAGTAGCCCTTTTCGACCGCCACGACTTTACCAGCCAGTTTTTTTACATTTCCGATATAACCATTACGTGTTGCATTAACGATAACAACGGGATTACTCACATAAGGCAGTGAAAAATTCAGATACTTCTGTCGTTCTGTTGAATTGGCAACACAAGAAAACATCTCCAGTTCACCCTGTTGAGCCATAGACAATAACTCACTCCAATTCTTGTCCTGAATGATGTCAAAATTAATGCCTAGTTTCTCTTCTATAAGAGAAAGGTAGTCTGCAGATAAACCCACATATTCACCATCATCATTAACCCACTCATAAGGTGCAAAATCACGGTCAATACCAACACGAATAACAGGGTTGGCTTCTAACCAGGCTTGCTCTTGTTCTGATAATACAACTGGGGCAGATGTCTTTAAGATAAATTGTGCTAGTTCATGCTCACTCAGTGGACTTGATAAACCTAATTGAGCATAAGTATCAGCCACTCGTCTCAAACGTTTACTTTCCATGGTACCAATAGGGATCAGATCAGCTAAGATTAATTTTTGCGTTTCTTTGGCTTCATAACGCAATCCTTCGATAGTAGACTCACTGCCATATTTATTTTTTATTAGCTGAATGAGCTCTTCTGAATGTTGCAAAGCATATTGCCAACCCCGCAGAGAGGCACGACGAAAGCGTTCTGCCCGACCAGGGTGATTTTCAATTTCAGCTTGACTGGTATATAAAATATCACCATAAAAATCAAAGCCATAATTCCGAGGATTAATAATATTAATTTTGATATTTTGCTGCCGAAGAGCAAAGGGTTGATCAGTGAGATAAGCTGACATCACATCGATCTTATTATCCACTAAAGTTTGATTACTGAACGTGGGGGCACTGTAATAAAAATCTGAAGGTTTGATGCCGACATCAGCTAACATTGCCGTTAATGGAGCATCATCTCCAGATGTGCCATCAAACATAATGCGGCTACCAGCCATTTCATAGGGGCTCATAATGCCCGATGATTCCTTGGCGATAAAGACTAATGCATCATGTTGAAAGATAGCGGCCAGCGCCTTTATTTCAGCTCCATTAGCATAGTCTAAAAGGATGCCTGAGCCACCAATGGCATAATCAAGCTCTCCTGAACTGACTGCTTCGACAACTTCTCGCTCTTTGGTGAGAGGACTAATAGTGACATCCAGCCCCTCTTGCTCATAAAAACCTTGCTCCAAGGCAGCATAATAACCTGCAAATTGGAAATTAGCCTTCCATTTCAGTTGTAAACTGACAGACTCCAAAGTAGGAGTTTTATCTGTCTCTGCATAGGAAGCACTAGTAAGAAATAGTAGTGAAAACAGTAAAAATAGGGAGGCTATCTTATTCATTCTATACTTTAAAGTACGGTTCCAATGGTTATTATTAACAACAAATAAACATCATCCTTGATTGTCTAGTCTTAACTCCGACGGTTTAATATATAGTAATTGCCTTCTAAATGGTAAGGAAATTTTCCTGTATTTTAGAGGTATCTTGCTAACAGCCCTCTATCAGGTACTGCACCAGAATAAGGTACTTTTACTTGGTGGCCGCTTCCCGGTGCGACTTGAATACTCTCACCATTTTTATTGATCAATTTATCTAAAGTAAATTCAATATTTCCTTCTGGCAAAATCAACTCTACTTTATCGCCCACTGAGAATTTATTTTTCACATCGATCTCTAAGCACTGACTAGCTGCATCATAGCCCTTTACTTCCCCTACATATTGCTGGCGATCACTGCTTGAGTAGCCCTCAATATAGTTTTGTTGTTCTTGAGTTGGGTGACGCTGATAAAAACCATCGGTATAACCACGGTTGGCTAAATTATCTAATTTACCAATCAATGTTGGATCAAATTTGTTGCCATTCATCGCATCATTAATGGCATGACGATAAAGCTGTGCAGTACGAGAGACATAATAAATAGACTTAGTACGCCCCTCAATTTTCAAAGAGTCCACGCCAATCTTCACTAAACGTTCAATATGCTGAATCGCTCGAAGATCTTTTGAGTTCATAATATAAGTACCATGCTCATCTTCAAATATTGGCATCAGCTCGCCTGGGCGATTGCCTTCTTCAATCAGATAAATATCATCTGCTAGAGGATGGCGTTCTTGGCTGCCACAATCAGAAAAAGCATTTTGGTTCATCGCGTCAAATGCTTTAAATTCTATTTTCTGAGGCGAATCATCATTGCCATCACTGGCATGAGTTTTATAATCCCAACGACATGAATTAGTACATGAGCCCTGATTAGGATCGCGGTGATTAAAATAGCCTGATAATAAACAACGACCTGAATATGCAATACATAAAGCCCCGTGTACAAACACTTCTATTTCCATATCGGGACATAATTGACGAATTTCTTCAATTTCATCTAAAGACAGTTCACGAGATAAAATAACGCGTGTTAGCCCCATCGACTGCCAAAATTTTACCGCCTGCCAATTAACTGTGTTCGCTTGTACAGATAAATGGATAGGCATATCAGGCCAGCGTTCTCTTACCATCATAATCAAACCTGGATCAGCCATAATGATCGCATCAGGATTCATGGCGATGACAGGTTCCATATCTGCCATATAGGTTTTAATCTTGGCATTATGAGGCATCAAGTTACTGGCAACAAAAAACTGTTTCCCTAAGGCGTGGGCCTCCGTTATACCCTGCTCCAAAACCTCCAGTTTATGGAAGTCATTATTACGAACGCGCAGGCTATATCTCGGCTGTCCAGCATAAACAGCATCAGCTCCATAAGCATAGGCATAATGCATATGTTGTAGGCTACCTGCTGGTAAAAGTAATTCTGGCGCATTCATAACAATCTAACTCAAGACAAAAGGAAAAGGATTATAAACTATTTAGACGATGTCAGGGATAAAATGAGAATCATAATTTATTAAAATCAATGCCTTATAATAAATATTCTCACTAAAACTATTAATAATAAAATGTGCTTCGTGCAAAATTCCTTAAATAAAGCGATAATCAATCCATACCTCTAGGGAAGTACTTTTGAAGTTCATTAGCTTATTACTTATCTCATTAAGTTTACTCGTTTCCTGTGGCGAGGCTCAGCCTCATCTGGAAAAAATTCAAGAGCGTGGCGAACTACGAGTCTTAAGTCGTTATGGCCCGACGAGTTATTATGTCAAAGGTGAAGAGTTAGCTGGCTTTGAGTATGAGCTTGCTCAACGTTTTGCCGATCATCTCAATGTTAAACTTAAAATAATCGTACCTGATAATTTAGGCAATATGCTCCACCTTATAGAACAAGGAAAAGCAGATATTGCTGCTGCAGGACTGACAATTACTGCCGCGCGAAAAGATATCATTCGCTTTGGCCCAGTCTACCAACAAGTGACGCAACAGTTAGTCTATCGCCAAGGCACGAAAAGACCTAAGAACATTACTGCATTAGCCAATGGTCAATTAGAAGTCGTTGCCAACAGCAGCCATGTTGAGCAATTACACTCTCATAAACAAGAAGTCCCAGAGCTCTCATGGGTAGAAAATAAAGAGCTCGACAGCAGTGGTTTACTGGAATTAGTTCAATTAGAAATGATTGATTACACCATCGCTGATTCAAATGAGTTTGCCGCTAACCGCCCTTTATTTCCTGAACTTCAAGTTGCCTTTAATATATCAGAACCGCAATCATTGGCTTGGGCAATGCCACTTGCTGAAGATGGTTCTCTGTACCAGGAAATGGTTACTTTTTTTGAACAAATAGATGAATCAGGAGAACTGGACCGTTTAATCGAAAAATATTATGGCCATATTCGCCGTTTTAATTATATTGATACCCGGGCTATTCATAGGAAGATTCAAACCCATTTACCGAGATATCAATCACTATTTGAACAGGCAGGCGAGGAATACGGCTTTGATTGGCGTCTACTTGCTGCTATTTCCTATCAAGAATCACATTGGGATCCAAAAGCGGTCTCCAGCACAGGCGTGAGAGGTTTGATGATGTTGACCCTCTCAACAGCCAAACAAATGAAAATTGATGATCGTGAAGATCCGCTACAAAGTATTCCTGCAGGTGCTGGCTACCTCGCTTCAATAAGAAAAAGACTGCCCAAACAAGTCGATCAAGAAGAAGACATCTTATGGATGACCTTAGCCTCTTATAATATTGGTCTAGGCCATTTAGAAGATGCTCGAGTTCTGACCCAAAAAGCAGGAGATAATCCTAACCATTGGTCTGATGTCAGAAAATACTTACCCTTATTATCAAAGAAAAAATGGTATGAGAATACGAAATATGGCTATGCTCGAGGTGGCGAGCCTGTCCACTATATAGAGAATATCCGTCGCTATTATGATATTTTATTACAAGCTCCAATCGTAGGAAATACCACAATACCTAATATCGAAGAATTACAACAACCGGACAAACCAGGACTACCTGCTGCACTGTAATTATTTAAGGATCTGAATGATGGCACAAGAAGAATTATCTCAACAGCTTGAAGAATGGAAAACAAAATATTATCAATCCATCACCGATCTTGAACAGCAACAAAGTTATGATGAATTATTACAGCGTAGTCTAGGACGACTTGCTTTAGCTGCTCAAGGTCTTGATCCTAAACTTGATACCCAGTTGCAATCACTCCGTAGTGTATTACGCGGCAAGAATAATAAAGATGAAATCTCATCTATTCTAGAAAAAATGGAAAAAGCCATTGCCAGAATGGAAAGCGGCAAAAAATCAGATCAAACACTCAGCTCTGGAGAAATATTAGCTGACTTATTAAAGTCTCTCAAATTAGCCAAACCGTTTAAATCTGAAGCCAAAACATTAACTAAAAAACTCAATAAAGCAGACCCATCAGAGTTATCCCCCCTTGTCGATGAATTACTATTATTATTAGATAAGGCATTAACGGCATCTTCTACTAGTCAATCTGAAGGCCTAGGTTTTAAATTATTTGGTTTTGGTAAATCTGATAAAAATACAAATGAAAATGTAGATATCGATATCAATGTAGATCAAAATGAAAATACAGAGGAAGACACCGCAGAAACACCACCGAATCTAGTGCTAATGCAACTACTGGAGCGCCTAGCGTTACCTACTGATTTAAGCAAAAAAGCAACAAAAATTCGCCATAAAATTGAACATGGACTTGATGATGAGAAGCTACCTGCCATCATTAATGATATCGCCGAAATTGTCAGCAGCTTAGGCTCACAAGCAGTTGCTGAGAAACACGAATATGAAGAATTCTTAAAAACATTAACCTCTCGACTCAACGAACTCGATAAACATATTCGTCAAACCAGCGACGAAGATAGTAAAGCATTTAAAGAACGTAACATTATCAGTAAAGCAGTGACTGAACAGGTAACAGGTTTACGTTCTCATGTAGATCAAGCGAATGATCTTGAAGACTTAAAGTCATCAATCAATGGACGACTTGATGAGCTTAATCAGCATTTCGATAAATATCAGCAATCAGATCATGATCGTTTTGAACAATCACAACGTCAGATCAAGGCTCTAAATACACGCCTACACGATATGGAACAAGAAAGTAATGTATTACGTGAGTCTGCCGAACAATCGCGTAAATTGGCCCTTAAAGATGCCCTAACAGGAATCTGGAATCGTCAGGCATTGAATGAAAATCTAGAAAAAGAATTTTCGCGTTGGCAGCGTTATCAAAAGCCACTCAGCTTAGTAATATGGGATATCGATCTCTTTAAGAAAGTTAATGATAACTACGGTCATGCTGCTGGAGATAAAGTATTAAAAACTATTGCTAGGATTTTTAATCAAGCGACACGTGATGCCGACTTTATTGCTCGTTTTGGCGGTGAAGAATTTGTCGGCATATTCCCTGAAACACGACTCGAAGATGCGTTAAAACTAGCCAATAAGATTCGTGAAAAAATTGCTACCTCTAAATTCCATTATGAGAATAGACCCGTGCCTATTACCGCATCAGCTGGTTTAGCCACTTTCCGTCCTAACGATACAATAGATGATGTATTTAAACGGGCAGATACTGCTTTATACCGTTCTAAAGAGTCAGGGCGTAATCGCTGTAGTGTGGAAGATAACTAAGTCAGTCGAACGTTGAATAAGTCATAGTATGCCGACAAAGTCTTTTCCCCACTTAAATAGGGAAAAGACAAAAAGCAGATGCCTAGCTTGGCCTCAAGCGGTCTTTATTTACTTTGTTTCTCAATCAAGAAATCCACTGTTTTTAACATTTCGGCCATACCACCAGCAGCAGGTGCATCAGTACGAAATTGGCCATTAACTACCATTGCTGGAACACCTGTAATACCAGATGTTTGGCTCAAGATAAGTGCTTTTTTCACTTTTGATTTAACCGTCATTGAGTTCATTACTTTCGTAAACTCAGCGACATCAATTCCTTGCTCACCAACAAATGTTAATAATTCTTCTTCAGTTTGTAAGCGACGCTTTTCAACATGAATGGCATTAAATAATAAAGGGTGTAATGTGTCTAAATCTCCCGTTGCTTCAGCTGCATAGAAAATTTTTGCTAACTGTAACCAACTATCACGGAAAATAGCTGGGACGTGGACAAACGTTACATTCTCGGGCAAAGTTTTTTTCCATTCCATCACTAAAGGATCTAAACGGAAGCAGTGAGGACAGCTATATGAAAACAACTCGATAACTTCAACCTTATTTTCATCACTGGTTGCTAGACGCTTTGCTGTCGGTTGATAATGCACACCTTCAATAAACGCTTCAGGTACTGCCATTGAGCTTAATGGAAGCACTAATGCACCCAATAATAATGCTGCATTAATCATTTTCTTCATTGTTTAAATCCTTTCTAATATAGTTTTTATAGAGTGCCGTAAGAGTGTAAACCTGACAAGAACATATTCACGCCCAAGAAAGCAAATAAGGTGACAAATAAGCCTATTACTGCCCACCATGCCATAGGTCGCTCACCCCAACCTTTTGTCATTCGCATATGCAGCCATGCCGCATAATTTAGCCAGACTATCAGAGCCCATGTTTCTTTAGGATCCCACGACCAATAACCACCCCATGCCTCCGCTGCCCACAAGGCTCCCAATACTGTTGCAACAGTAAAGAATGCAAAACCTAAAGCAATAGATTTATACATCAAATCATCCATTACGACTAAGTCGGGTAGTGAATTTGCCAACAGCCCTTGAGGATTACTCGTTTGACGCCATGATTTTAATAAATATGCCACGCCAATCATGGCTGCAAGAGCAAAGGCACCATAACCAACAAAGTTTGCAGGTACGTGGATCTTCATCCAATAACTTTGCAAGGCAGGAACCAGAGGTTGAATCTCATGCGCCCCTTTACCAAAGGTATACCAGAGCTGAAAAGCAACTGCTGCACTGATCACTAATAATACAAAGCCACCTAAGCTACGAGTTTGGTAACGACGTTCATAAAATAAATATAATAGCGCTGTAATAATTGAAAACAGTATAAAGACTTCATATAAATTACTAACAGGAATATGGCCAACATCATAGCTGATTAAGTAGGACTCTCTCCATCGAACCATCAAGCCGACAAAGCCCATTGTTGTCGCAGACCATGTTAACGCTGAGGCTACTTTTTCTGTAAAGTTAGAACGTAATAACAAGCCGCCAAAATACGCTATTGTTGCCATGACAAATAAAGCACTCATCCACATGAAAGCAGATTGGCTTGCCAAGATAAAGTTTAAAAAGAAATTGGTCTCGGCTAAAGCTAAATCACTGCCATACAGTTGCACAGCAAATAAACTGAACAGCGTTACAACCACAATATGTCGGCGAAAACCGGGCCAGTTCTGCCCTAATAAAGCCAAACATACTGCTGTGAAGACGGTGATACTTAACTCGTAAATATCTAAAACATCACCATAGCGACTAATCAGAAGAATAGCTGCTAAAGCCATTAGTCCACGCCACAACCATTGTTGTAATGGTTGACTTGTTTCAGTGCTGATCATCTCATCTAACTGTGTCATTCATTATTCTCTAATAAGGGTTTTACAAATCTCTGAACACTACGGCGTGTTAGAGTTCCCAATAATCTGTTTTAATCGTCGCCCGATCTGAGCAAAAAACAACTCAAAGCCTCGTGGGTCTCGGTTACTCATTCCTGTCAGTAATATTCTAGTTTTATCACCCTCACGACTCAACTTTAACCATAGTCGACGCTGAGGAACATAAAATAATAAGAATACACCTATAATTAATAAAGCACAGCCAAAATAAACTGTCGATTTTCCTGGTGAACGCGTTATTTGTAAGCCGCTCGCTTCAATATGTTCATAATCAGATAACTGCAAGTAGATAGGGGCGCCATAACGAGAAAAACTTCCAATCGCATCAACGGCATCTTGCAAGAATAATAATTGCTCATCACTCACCGCATTTTTACCCTCTTCCAGAGCTAAATCAATGAAATAGAGTCGAGCCAACATTTCTCTCAACATGCTGATATAGGCAGCACCTAACGTCTCCATTTCTGCTTCAGGTAATGAGGTCTCAATAAATTTATTCACCTCAGCAAAGCCACCTTGCACAAACATCGCAATGAGCATGGTTAAGGTTTCTTCTAAACTGGCTTCCAGAGCCTTGTCTTCTGAATTAATACTCGATAGTGTTTCTAGCATCATCGTATGAGCTGTTGTATTAACCAGCGTTGAATTGCGTAACTTAGTAAGAAAAGTATTAAAGCCCGTTAATTCACCCTCCTGATCGAGAGGAAGGTATAAATAAGCAAACTCTTCTGCAGGGCTACTACGTACACCACTTAAATAAAATTCTCGTCCATTTCTAGGAACAGGCAGCATGTAATTAGAATATTCTAATGCGACTCCTGTTTCGTCTCTTAATTTGAAACCAAAACTAGGGCCAAAATTTCGAAGATTATTGGGATCATCTTCGGTAGGATCTGGATTAATATTAAAAGGTCTAAATGACAGTACTTCTAATTGCAGAGATTCATCCCCCCAATGCATCTGCCTATTTTCAAATACATTAGTATCAAAACTTACCATCTCCGTGCCGGCACGAAAATCTAATGGCCAAGCATTCAATGTGAGGCCTGTGCCTCCATCACTAAAACTAGCTTGATAAATGGTGTAACCTTTATGACTCAAAGGATGATTCACAGAGATTGTTTGTTCTATTGGCTCAGCAAGATCATCATCATAAATAACAAGATCTGATTCAAATGACTTAGGCTGCCCCGTTGCATAATGCTCAATTCGGAAATCTTTTACTTCTACTTTAAACGGCAGTCGTTGAACCAAGTAACCATCTCTCATAGCAATGAATGCCAACTCAGAAGATCGTCCCTCAGGAATATGAATACTGGCTCTGAAAGCTTGTTTACCCACCGCTAGTCGACTAATTTCAGGGATATCACGTGTCGGTAAGTCACGCGTTTCAACCTTAATTTTCCCTTGCCACTCAGCGAGTTTTAAATATAAATTACTATCCAATAATCCGCCGAAGCAGATAATAATAATGGCTAGATGGGTTGATATATAACCCATTCTATTCATCCCACCTTTCATTGATGAGATAAGTACACCACCATCTTTCGCAGTGTGTTTAACACGAAAACCTTGTTTGCTTAACTCTGCTTCAGCGTGTTTAAGACTATCATCTACAGAGGAATCAACTGACCATTCACGGTTATACTGCATGGCCTTCATCGATTTTTCTTGCACCTGTGTTCGTAGCTGCCACATATCTTTTAACATGCTAGGCGTATTTCTAACCACACAGACTGATGTCGATACAACCAATAAGGTCAAAATAGCTAAAAACCATACCGCGCTATACACATCATAAAGCCCAGCGGTTTCAAAAACATCAAACCAAAAAGGGCCAAACTTAATGAGATAGTCTGAATAAGGTTGGTTTTGCTGTAAAACCGTACCAATAATAGAGGCCATAGCCAGAGCTAACAATAATGTAATCGCCAGATCCATTGAACCCAGAAATACATATAGTCGCTTAAAGAGTGGTTGTTGCGATTGGTAAGACTTACTTTTCTCAGACATCTACGGTGAACCATTTTGGATGATTACAATCGGTATGCAGATGATTAAATATCTGCATAAAAAAAGCCGCACAGTATGACACCATGCGGCTCATCATTAGAGTGCATTGCTGTTAATGAATGCCTGCAACATAAGCTGACACAGCTTTAATTTCATCAGCCGTCATTTTACCGGCAATATCACGCATCATGCTGTTTGCGTCATTACTACGCGTTCCAGCTGCGAATGCTTTAAGCTGTGCTTCAACATAGCTTGCATATTGACCAGAAAGTGCAGGCCATTTTGCAGCAGGGACACCTAAACCAGTAGGTCCATGACACGCCATACACGCTGGTAAACCTGATTCTTTATTACCCGCACGATACACAGTTTGACCTGCTTCGAGTAATTCCTCAGTCACCGCACCAGGTGCAGTGGGTTTTGATGAGAAATAGGCCGCTAAATCAGCCATATCTTGTTCTGATAATGCGGCAACCATCGGAGCCATCACGGCATTTTCTCTTACGCCACTTTTAAATTCTTGTAATTGTTTAAGCAGATACCCTTCACCTTGTCCGGCAATTTTAGGAAACATATTTGAAGGACTATTTCCATCGACACCATGACATGCCGCACAGGTCATAGATAACGCTTCGCCAGCAGCAGCATTACCAGCAGCCATTACAGATGGTGTAACACTCATAGTCCAAACCATCATCGACATTACTAACAATTTTTTCATCGCTATTCCTAAAGTTGATCATTTATAACAAAACTTCGAATATGCTACTCTTATTCCCGTATTTTTGCACCTTGAACCTTGAGTAAAAACTAATGTCTGAAATTTATCGCCAAGCCCACTATACAATTAGCGCAACCCAGTTATCTGAACTTCCTGATGATAGTGGCATTGAAGTCGCTTTTGCCGGCCGTTCAAATGCGGGAAAATCAAGCGCAATTAATACTATTACTGATCAAAAATCATTAGCTCGTATTAGTAAAACGCCCGGGCGAACTCAAATGATTAACTTTTTTGCCATTGATGACAACCGTGCTTTGGTTGATCTACCCGGCTATGGTTATGCCAAAGTTCCAGAAGCCGTCAAAATCCGCTGGCAACAAACCTTAGGAAAATACCTTGAGACCCGCAAGTCACTACGCGGCTTAATGTTAATGATGGATATTCGACACCCTCTAAAAGAATTTGATCAACAAATGATCCTCTGGGCTAATAAAGCTGATTTAGCGGTTCATATTTTATTAACTAAATCAGATAAATTAAAGCATGGTGCCGCCATGGCCAGTCTGCATAAAGTAACAGCTACATTGAAGAAACAAAATCTGCTCGCCAGTGTCCAATTGTTTTCATCGCTTAAAAAGTCAGGCCGAGATGAAGCCATTGCACAACTCGATAGCTGGTTTATCGATGATGATAATACTGAAGAAAGTACTGTTCCAGACATCGAGTAGTCCTCGACTAAACAAGGAATTCATATGGTAGATGAGCCTAAAAATAATCGTCGACAATTTCTACAAAAAGCAGCCTTAGGCGGTGCATTAGTAGGGGCGATTAGCATTCCCGTTCTCAGCAAGGCTGGGGAAACTGAATTTCCTGACAACTTACCCGAGTGGATGCGTATGCCGGGGGGAGATTTTACTAATTATGGACAACCTTCTCCTCACGAACAGCAAGTCATTCGTTGGATATCTGCCAATCCTGACGCCCCAGGCAATGGTGTTTCATGGACACCTCTTCATGACTTACAAGGGACAATAACCCCTAACGGCTTGCATTATGAACGCCATCACAATGGCGTGCCGCAAATAGAGCCTAATGAACATTTATTAGTGATCGATGGTTTAGTGGATAAAGCGCTGAGTTTTACCGTAGATACATTAATGCGTTACCCCATGGTCTCACGGCTCTGTTTTATTGAATGTGGTGGGAATAGTAATAGTGGCTGGCGTAGTAATCCGATTCAATCCCAAGCAGGCTACGCCCATGGTCTGGTATCTAATGCTGAATGGACAGGTATTCCTCTTAAACTTTTATTAGAAGAAGCAGGCGTGCAAGTAACAGCAAAATGGGCAATTGCTGAAGGTGCTGATGCCTCCGCTTTAAACATTAGTATTCCCATAGAAAAATTGCTGGATGATGCTATTCTTGCCTTATATCAAAATGGTGAGCGTATTCGTCCAGAGAATGGTTACCCTATGCGCCTAGTTCTCCCCGGCTGGGAGGGTATTCTAAATGTAAAGTGGCTACGTCAATTACACCTAACTGCTAGCCCAGCAATGTCTCGTGATGAAACGGCACAATACACCGAGTTACTTCCTGATGGTAAGGCACGTCAATTCACCTTTGTGAATGAGGCCAAATCATTAATTACCTCGCCATCACTGGGCATGATGTTGCCTGACAACCCCGGTATATATCAAATATCAGGGCTCGCTTGGTCAGGTCGTGGAAAAATAGTTCGCGTTGAAATATCTGCCGATGGTGGTGAGTCATGGACTGATGCCGAACTCCAAGAACCCGTACTAGACAAAGCCTTTACTCGCTTTAGCATTCCTTGGAAGTGGCAGGGGGAATATGCCATTTTACAAAGTCGTGCAAGCGATGAAACAGGCTATGTTCAGCCGACACGTGACGCACTGATTGAAAATCGTGGTAAACATGGCTTTTTTCACTATAACGCTATCATTAGCTGGGAAATTACCGAAGAAGGAGATATTAATCATGTCTATGGTTTCTAAACTCAGTATACCAGCGCTTTTTGTCCTATCTGCTCTTGTCGCAGCAGAACCTACTCACCAAAACCTTGGACTGGACGCTGGTGTTCTCAGTCAAGAACCGCAATGGAATCTAACCATTAGTCCTGATGGTAAAAACTTACCTGAAGGGAAAGGGACTGCGGCACAGGGGAAAGAAATTTTTGCTCTCCAATGTGCAGGCTGTCATGGCCCTGAAGGTATTGGTGCCAGCGCTGATCCTTTAATGGGTGAAGTAGGTTCTCTGACAAGTGACTTCCCCGAAAAGACCGTCAATAGTTACTGGCCTTATGCGACAACATTATTTGATTATATCCGGCGCGCCATGCCAATTGATGCTCCATTTTCACTAACCGCTGATGAAGTTTATGCATTAAGTGCCTATATCTTGAGTCAAGATGGTATAATCGCGTCGGATGTAGAACTTAACCGAAAAAATCTACCTCAGGTAACGATGCCCAATCGTGATGGTTTTATCGCCATTTATCCTGAATAAAAACTGAGGCCTTGTATAGATTCTGTATTTTTGTCCGAACTTAGGGCAATGATGATGTCATGCACTGGTCTCAAATAAAATTAACCTTTAAGAATATTAAGGCCCCAATTTATGAGCCAACGCTACGCATGCACAGTTAACCCTAATCCTGACTTATACAATAGCCCCGATTTAGGCTTAGACAAAAAATCAATACAACATGACTTCAAAAGCTACTACGGTAACCACTTAGCACAAGATAAAGGCTGTGCTTCTGGACATTATCTTTATACCTCTATCGCTTTAACATTACGTGATCGCCTATTCGAACGTATGAAGCAAACTCAACATACTTACGCTGAGAGTCAATGTAAACAAGCTTATTATATGTCTATGGAATTTTTGATGGGTCGCGCAATGGGTAATGCTGCATTAAACCTTGGCCTAGAAGAAACCGTCACTAAAGCAATGCATGACCTCGGCTTAGACTTTGAAGAACTCACCGAACTTGAACATGATGCCGGTCTTGGTAATGGTGGTTTAGGTCGTCTTGCTGCTTGCTTTATCGATAGCTGTGCAACGTTACAACTTCCCGTTACAGGTTACGGTATTCGTTATGAATACGGCATGTTCCAACAAAGTATTGATCAAGGTAATCAAGTTGAAATGCCAGATCATTGGTTACGAGATGGTAACCCTTGGGAACTTGAACGTCCTGAATTTACTCAACGTATTAAATTTGGTGGCCATACTGAATTCCAAAAAAACAGCCAAGGAAAAACAGTTGTACGTTGGGTCAATACCAATGATGTGTTGGCAATTCCTTATGACTTACCCATCCCAGGTTACCAAAATGGTACTGTTAACAAATTACGTTTATGGAAGTCTGAAGCCACGGATGAGTTCAACCTAGAAGACTTTAATGCCGGCTCATACACCGATGCTGTTGCCAGCAAAAATGAAGCTGAAAATATCAGCATGGTACTTTACCCAAATGACACCAGTGAAAATGGTAAAGAACTTCGCTTACGCCAGCAGTACTTCCTTGCTTCTTCAAGTTTACAAGACATCTTGAATTCTTGGGTAAGTAAACATGGCAGTAATTTCGAGCACTTTGCTGAGAAAAACACTTTCCAACTTAATGATACTCATCCTACAGTCGCAGTGGCTGAATTAATGCGTCTACTGATAGATGATCATGGTCTTGAATGGAACGATGCTTGGACTATCATCAATAAAACTATGGCCTATACCAACCATACTTTATTACCTGAAGCATTAGAACGCTGGTCAGTAAACATGTTTGGCCGTTTATTACCACGTGTTCTAGAGATCGTATTTGAAATTAATGCTCGTTTCCTAGCTGAAGTAGCGCTTAAATGGCCGGGTGATAAAGATCGCCTTGCTCGCATGTCGATTATCGAAGAAGGTCATCAGCAAAGCATTCGCATGGCACATTTGGCAATTGTAGGTAGTTTCTCTGTCAATGGTGTGGCAGCGCTTCATTCAGAGTTATTACAAAAAGGGCTCTTTAATGATTTCTACCAACTATGGCCTGAAAAGTTCAATAATAAAACAAATGGTGTAACCCAACGTCGCTGGATGGCATGGTGTAACCCTAATTTGAAAGCTTTATTAGCAGACACAATTGGCGACCAATGGATAACCAATCTAAGTCAATTAGAAAAACTAGCACCGTTAGCAAACGATGCTACATTCCAGAAAAAATGGCATCAAGTTAAAGTAGCCAACAAACAACGTCTTGCTGATTTAGTAGCAGAAAGATGTGGTGTGACCTTTAATACTGAAGCGCTATTTGATATTCAAGTTAAGCGTATTCATGAATACAAACGTCAATTACTTAATGTACTTCATGTTATCCATCTTTACGACCGTATTAAGCGTGGTGATACAACAGGCATAGCGAAACGTTGTGTATTATTTGGCGGTAAAGCTGCACCGGGTTACGCGATGGCAAAAGACATTATTAAACTGATCAATAATGTCGCAGAAGTCGTTAACAATGATCCTCAAGTGGGTGATCTGTTAAAAGTTGTGTTCTTGCCTAATTACCAAGTGTCTGCAATGGAAGTTATCTGTCCTGCTGCTGATTTGTCAGAGCAAGTCTCTACAGCGGGTAAAGAAGCATCGGGTACCGGTAATATGAAGTTCATGATGAACGGTGCGATTACTATCGGAACATTAGATGGTGCCAATATCGAAATTCGTGAAGAAGTCGGTGATGACAATTTCTTCTTATTTGGTTTAGATGAAACAGAAGTCGAGCAATTACGTGGTAATTATAATCCTAGAGAAATCATTGCTCAGGATGATGACTTAAAACGTGTTGTTGATTTATTAGAAAGTGGACATTTTAATAATGATGAGCCGAATCGCTTTGGTAATATTATTAATGCCTTTACAAGTGGTGATGATCCTTGGATGACAGTTGCTGATTTCCGTAGCTATATTGATGCTCAACATCAAGCAGGATTAGCCTACCAAGATCAACAACGCTGGACATCTATGAGTATTTTGAATACTGCTTACAGTGGTAAATTTTCTACTGATCGCACAATGGAAGAATACAATAATGATATTTGGAAACTGGAAAAAATTAGTCCTAAATAAATTAGTTCTTTAATTTAGCTTATAAATAAATGGGTTATTGATCTTATATCAATAACCCATTTTTTATTTCTAATAATAAAGCTAAAAGTAAAACATATAAATATTACTTTCCTACAAAATATTTTCTTAATTATTCTTGATTTAAATCAAGACCATTCCTCGCAGATACGCTATACTACAGCCATATTAAGGAAGGCCCTCCCCCGCCAATAGTCCGATAACATAACAATAGAACCTAAGTTTAGAGGCTGTAGTGGGAAATCATACTAAAATCAATGTAGATGTGCATAGTACCGCATCTATTTTTAAAGACTTACAAGCAGAATTGGCTGAGATAGGTTATGAGCTCAACTTCCCTACTGAGCCTATTCACTCCGCAATGGATAAGTCTGAAGCGGCCATTCACATTATCGACATCGCTCATGTCGAAAATCATGCCGATATACTCCAAAAAAGTCTAATCCCCTTTGTTATATCCGGTTTAGATAATTTATCCAGCCATGATGTCCCCATCGACATTCTCAAACATTCTGTGGGATTTATTAATCAGCAGCCGAGCCTAGCAGATATCTGCATTAATCTTCGCTTAGCTTTACTCTGGCACAATGAACGTGAAAGCTATTCAGATCGAATACAGAACTTTAATGACTCTGTCAATAATAATCATATCACCGGTATTGCCATTGGTATTTTAATCGCAGCGACCGGTCTCAATGAACAAGAATGTTTAGAAAGCTTAAAGACTGCATGTCGAAATAAACAACGTCGAATTCCTGATATTGCCACCGAGATTATTAACACCTACCCGCTCAGTAAATCAGATAATATTGTTACCAAAGAACAATTAAAAGACTGGTTTGAGTCTCAAGTTAAACATCGGCGTCAGATTTTCTAGGGTAACCGGCTATGACACTGACTTTTAAACAATCAGCCTTAGTGCAATTCTGTCTTGCTCTGGCTTATCTAATAGTTGCTGTTATTGCTCTTAACTTTGCCACTATAGAAGGCAATGCAACCATCTTATGGCCTTCCTCAGGAATCGCCTTAGCTGCTCTGGTAAAATTTGGAGCAAGACACACTGTTATAGGCATATTCCTAGGCGCGTATGCCGCTGGAATCTATGTGGGTAATACCGCGATGACCAACTCCCTCATCGCCTTAGGAAATACATTAGAGCCATTAGCTGCCGGCTACCTTCTTCGTTATTTACCCTTTTCACCTAATCTGTATCGAATCAATGACTACTTATCATTAGTCTTTGCTGGCAGTATCGCAGCTATTATCAGTGCGTTTATAGGTTCCTGGTCTCTTGTATTGGCTTCTTTCATTCCGCTATCCTCATACTTAGCGACAGTCTTGTATTGGTGGCAAGGAGATGTATTAGGCATTATTCTCATTGCACCTTTTTTATTACTTTTTCGTCTTAGACTCTTTATTGCTACTCTTAAGGAAAGTGGGCTAGAAGCACTTGCTTTATGCACACTATCAACCTTTATTGCCTTAACTATTTTTACCGATTTTTACCTTGAGTCCACAGGTGCATTCAGAGGCACTTACGCATTAATCATTCCTCTCGCTTGGTCGATTATTAGGTATGGTCATATCTTTACTGCTGTTATTACTTTCTTATATTTTATTGCCGCTTTAGGCGGCTTATTTATCCACCAAGGTATCTTCGTAAATGATGCTTTAGAGCCTAACCTCGCCCTCTTCTGGTCTTTTTTCATTGTCGTTGTCGTCATCAGTTACATCATGTCCTACTTCATTAATGATCGTAATGCACTCTATCAAGCTATCAATAATAGCCAAACAGAAACCTATATTTTTTGCGATATTACCAAGCCCTTTGAGTTTGTAAATCGAGCAGCGCTTGCTAATCTTGGCGTTTCACTGACTGAAGCCTTAAAGCTGACACCGTTAACGATTAGGCCTCGTTATTCACAACAACAATTTTCGGAGTTGATGTCTCCACTCATCAAGCGAGAGGTATCAGTAGTCAGTTTTGAAACCGTTCACCAGCGTCACGATGGTTCCGTCTACCCAGTCGAAATAAATATACAAAGTATCGAAAATAGTCACCAACACTGTTTTCTGGCCTCGGTGGTCGATATTTCAGAACGATTAGAAATTCAACGCCACCGTATCTTAGGTAATCATGTCTGTGACCTCTCACCACAAGCCATTATGATTACAGATAAAGATCGAAAAATTATTCGCGTCAATTCTGTCTTTACGACCACAACAGGCTATGACGCCGATGAGGTAATTGGTAAAAACCCTCATTTATTAAAGTCAGGCCGACATGACAAGAAATTTTATAAAGAACTCTGGCATGAGCTGAATACAAATTCTTTCTGGCAGGGTGAGGTCTATAACCGCCGTAAGAATGGTGAACTTTATCTGCAACACCTGACTATTAAGGTTATCTATAATCCAGTAGGTGACGTTGAAAATTATATTTCAATGTTTACCGATATCACTCAGGAACGTGAGCAATCACTGCACTTAAAACACCTTTCTGAACATGATATTTTGACGGGTTTACCCAATAGAGAACGCTTGCAGCAAGACTTCAAATTTGCTCTCACATCTGCAAAACGGAATAAAAAACAACTCGGCATACTCTTTATTGATTTAAATGATTTCAAGCCTATCAATGACCGCTATGGTCATACTGTAGGCGATCAGGTTTTACAGCTTATCGCTAGCAGAATGAGCTCCTGTGTTCGCGAGTTAGATACTGTGGCGCGTGTCGGCGGAGATGAGTTTATTATTTTAGTTACCGATGTTGACAGTAATGATGCCTGCCAAATACTCAGCACCAAATTAAAATCATTAATTGCTGAGCCCATTATTATTGATGGTCTAACACTGCAGCTCACTGCCAGTATCGGTGTTGCCCTCTATCCAAATCAGGGAGAGGACTTTATGCGACTCTCGCAGAGTGCTGACGCGGAAATGTATAAAGACAAACTAGAGATGAAAAGAGAGTCGTAATAGCTATACCATTGACTCAAGCAGCTTCACCTCCCGATGATTAAGCTCTCTGTTCTAGATTAAAATAAACCACTTATCTCACCTGCATCACTGATATCAATGCGTTCGCTCGCAGGCACCTTAGGTAGCCCGGGCATAGTCATAATATCACCACATAAAACAACAACGAACTCTGCTCCTCGAGACAACCGAACATCGCGGATCGTGATGGTATGTCCCGATGCAGCCCCTAATAATGTGGCATCACCACTAAATGAATAAGGTGTTTTTGCCATGCAAACAGGAATATGGCTATGTGTTTCACTAAACTTGGCCAGTTTATTCATCACTTTTTTATCCGCGACAACATCTGCCGCACCGTAAATCTTGGTCGCAACCGCTTTAATCTTATCCCATAGCGGTTCTTCATCTTGATAAAGGAATTGGCATTCAGCTGGATTATTATCCAGTATGCTAAGGACAGCTTGAGCTAAGTCTTCTGCACCAGCACCACCATTGGCCCAATGATTAGCCACAACGGCTTGTGCTCCATAGGATTCAACTGTTGCCTTAATCAATTCAATTTCAGCATCGCTATCTTGGATAAAATGATTAATCGCAACAACACACGATAAACCAAACTGATCGTGCATATTACTTAAGTGGCGCTTTAAGTTTTCTAAACCTTTTTCTAGCGCCGATAGGTTTTCAGTGCCCAGCTCTTTTGCCTCAACACCGCCATGGTATTTTAATGCTTTAACGGTAGCGACAATCACCACCATATCAGGCTTAATATCCGCTTTACGACATTTAATATCGATAAACTTCTCAGCCCCTAAATCAGCACCAAAACCTGCTTCAGTGACTACATAGTCTGTCAGTTTCATCGCCATTTTAGTCGCTAAGACTGAATTACAGCCGTGAGCAATATTCGCGAATGGGCCACCATGAACAAAGGCAGGATTGTTTTCTAATGTTTGTACTAAATTAGGCTTTAGCGCTTCTTTTAATAACGCTGTCATCGCCCCTTGGGCATTAATATCCTTTGCTAATCGAGCCGTGCCATCACGAGAATAGCCTATTTGAATATTACCTAAACGTTGTTTCAATTCTTTGAGTGAACTAGACAGGCAGAAAATAGCCATCACTTCTGATGCCACCACAATATCAAAGCCATCTTCACGAGGAAAGCCATTGGCCGTTCCACCTAGGCCCACATTGATTTGACGAAGAGCGCGATCATTCATATCCATCACTCGTCCCCAAGTGAGTTTTCGCACATCTAAATCAAGCGCATTACCATGATGAATATGATTATCAATCATGGCAGAGAGTAAATTATGGGCAGCACCGATGGCATGCAAATCACCAGTAAAATGAAGGTTAATATCCTCCATCGGTACAACTTGAGAGTAGCCTCCACCAGCAGCCCCCCCTTTCATGCCAAAACAGGGGCCCATTGATGGCTCCCGTACACACACCATCGACTCTTTACCTAAGCGATTTAATGCATCACTCAGTCCAATCGTTGTTGTTGTCTTACCTTCTCCAGCAGGAGTGGGACTCACCGCTGTTACTAGAATTAATTTACCATCTGGTTTATCAGCTAAATCATTCATCACTTCTAGGGAGACTTTCGCTTTATAGTGTCCATACGGATCAAGCTTCAGTGGGTCTAAGCCTAGGCGTTTTTCGGCAAGTGGAATAATTTGTTCCATTGTTGCTTGTTGTGCTATTTCGATATCTGACATTAGTTTTCCTATCGACTAAATACCCGACTAGTATACTCGACTTTAGATGATAATTAATGGGGCAAATACTATCTCAACAGCTTATCAATCAAATCAATTGCACGCTGTGATTCACACAGCGATCATTCGCCCCATATTGGCTGAAGGCTATGTTCGATTTTAGCCTGATCTAAAATTCTTGCGACAACAAAGTCTACTAATTCTGAGATCTGAGTAGGTTTAAAATAAAAGCCAGGGCTTGGCGGTAAAATGCACACGCCTAAGCGAGACAGTTTGAGCATATTTTCTAAATGTATGGCTGAAAAAGGCGTTTCACGAGGCACTAAGATCAACTTCCGATCTTCTTTTAACATCACGTCTGCAGCTCGATTAATCAGGTTATCACTACTCCCAACAGCAATAGAGGACAATGTCCCCATTGTGCACGGGCATATAATCATAGTGCTGATTTTGTGGGAGCCACTGGCTAGAGGCGAGCTCCATTGTTGTTCGCCATATACTTTTAATAAATCAGGAGCACACTGAAACTCATCCACTAACATCTTTTGTACATCACCTGCTCGTGCCGGTAATTTCCAGCCAAGTTCATCTGAAAACACAATGCGAGCCGCGGCTGAAATCATTAAATGTACGGTAAAACCCTGATTTAATAACACCTCGAGTAGTCTCTGGCTATAAGGTGCTCCGGATGCACCAGTCAGTGCTAAGGCTATCTGTTTATTCTTCATCGTGCCGCCAATGCCGTTAACAAGCGTTGATGAATACCACCAAAGCCACCGTTACTCATAATCAACACCTCATCACCTTCTCTTGCTTCACGACAAACAGTTTCAACCACATCATCAATACTGGTTTCCACACTGGCTTTATCTCCTAGCTCTTCTTGTACCGAGCTTAGTGATAATTCAACACCAGCCTGTTCAAACATAATGACTCGATCAGCTTGCTGTAATGATTCTGCTAATGCATGTTGGTGTATGCCCATTTTCATCGTATTAGAACGCGGCTCTAAAATGGCTATTAGCTTACGCTCTCCAATTTTGGCTCGTAAACCTTGAATGGTGGTAGCAATGGCGGTGGGATGATGAGCAAAGTCATCATAAACTTTCACCCCTTGCACCTCACCTCGACACTCCATTCTGCGTTTAATGCCTTTAAACTTATTTAACGCTGAACAGGCATGTTCAATGGTCACCCCTACATGCCGTGCAGCGGCAATAGCAGCAAGCGCATTACTCACATTATGCTCACCTATTAACGACCAATTAACCGTCCCTTCTTTATTCCCATCCAATACAACATCAAACTGTGAACCTTCATCACTGATATTCTTAGCTTGCAACTGCCCTTCATTAAGACCAATCGTTTGTTGTGCAGTCCAACAGCCCATACGCAACATCTGATCAATCACATCATCATGTGAAGGCGTAATCAATAAGCCTTCCGAAGGTACCGTTCTAATTAAATGGTGAAATTGTTTCTGGATAGCAGCCAAATCATCAAAAATATCGGCATGATCAAACTCAAGATTATTAATGATTAATGTCCGTGGATGATAATGGACAAATTTTGATCGTTTATCAAAAAAGGCCGTGTCATATTCATCTGCTTCAATCACAAAAAAAGGCGTATTGCCTAATCGCGCTGTCTCACCAAAATTAGCGGGAACGCCACCAATTAAAAACCCTGGAGCCATTCCAGCATCTTCTAATATCCATGCTAATAAGCTACTTGTTGATGTTTTTCCATGTGTGCCTGATACCGCTAGAACCCATTTATCTTGCAATACATTTTCAGCTAACCATTGTGGGCCAGAGACATAAGGAATACCTTTATTTAACACATACTCAACAGCAGGGTTGCCACGTGACATGGCATTACCCATCACTACCAAATCAGGTGCCGGCTCAAGATGTTCAGCCAAATAACCTTGTTGTAGCTCGATCCCTGATTGGCTGAGTTGATCACTCATGGGTGGGTACACATTGGCATCACTACCTGAAACCGTCATTCCCAGCTCACGAGCAAGTAAGGCAACCCCGCCCATAAAGGTGCCACAAATACCTAATATATGAACATGCACTATGCAACTCCTGACATAATTAACCCCGTCACAACCAAGGATATAAGGGTTGTCGCCACTGATAACATCGCGGCTGTTCCTGCCTTAATGTCTAATGACAGCCTAAAAATATGAGCCATTACCATTAAATTCCAGAACAATAATGCCACCATAAAAATCATCACCAAACTACTTGAAACCGCATCGGCCTCTAGCTGATAAAACCACCAAATAACAGGGAAACCAACCAGCGCCAAAAAACAACTCGTTCCCGCCATAGCCGTCAATGTTTGTAGGTATCGAGCTTGATAAGAGCGAAATTTAAGCAGTAAAGCAATAATGGTCATCATCACGACAATATCACCTAGGCTGGTTAACAAACTGATATCCCAATCACTATCTAATCGGTTAATAATGACACTCATCACAAAGTAACTAAGCAATGTTATGTGTAATAAACTGCGTGATGCAGGTATATCAGAAGGTCCCGCCTTAAATAGGCAACAATTCACAAACTGGTAAGCTATATTCATAAACGCATCATACCTTGCTCACGCCTCATCACAAAGTGTTGACAAACAAAAGCCCGATAATAAGGTGCTCATTATCAGGCTTTTGTTTTTGTCTATATCAGCTAGAGAGATAATCGCTATTAATCAACGTGACGATTACTAAGCTTTAATCAGCTTTAATCATCTATTACTAATCCCCATGGCGCTTTACCCACTTCTATTTCCATAATAGATTTGCTCGTAGCAGTATCAACTACAGAAACGGTATTGCTCACACCATTGGCAGTGTAAACCCGAGTTCCATCGCGGTTAATTTCTGCACCCCATACTCGCTTACCGACATCAGCTGTCGAGAGTATATCTAACGTTAATGCATCCATAATCACGACTTTAGCTGCACGACCTGTCGTCATATATAGTATTTTATTATCAGGGCTTAGTTTTAATGCCATTGGTTTTGATTTAGCCAAATCTACAACCACTTTCTTGGTGATCGTAAATGTTTTCATATCAATAATAGCGACTTCATTACCAATCTCACTACTCACATAAGCAAGACTACCTTCATTATTAAAAACCAAACCACGGGGACGTGCGGCCACTAATATATTCGCCACCACTTTATGTGTTGCGGTATCAATAACATGAACCATATTGGTTGATTCACTTGTCACTAAAACAAAGTCACCAGTAGGTGATGCAGCCACACCTTCAGGTTCTAGGCCAACTCTAATCTCATGGATGATCTCACCTGTTTTAGGGTTTATAACCGTTGCTTTAGCATCATCTTCATTTGATAAATACAAATTGCCATTAGGATGAACATCAAATGTTTCAGGATCGTCACCTGCAGCTAATTTACCCTTCAACTCTAATGTAGCAACATCGACCATTGCGATAGCATTTTCTTCACTCAGGGCGACATATAAGGTTTTTTGATCTGGAGATAAACCAATACCACGAGGACGATCACCAATTTCTAATGTCGTTTCAACGACACCTGAACGCGAGTCAATCACACTGACAGAGTTACCTTTCTCATTGGTAACAAATAAACGATAAGTGGGATCAGCCCAAGCTGAAGTACTCATCAACACTAATGATGAAAGTAGTAGATGTTTTAAATTCATTTTCTGTTTCCTTAACTTAAATATAAATCACTGAATATTATTTACAGCTTGTTAAGCCCAAACTATCTAGGCCTCCCTTCACACCACGTAATGGTGCTTCAGCTACAATTTTATTATTTTCAATTAATAATACTAACTGACGTAATTGCCCCGTATCTCGAAATGTTGCTCCTGCCCCTTTTTGACCATCAAAGGCAATATCATTTCTCAAATAGTTCAGCATTACCGCCCCGTCAACTGATTGAGTTCGTGCCACTGTATCAGATAATAATTTAACGGCAGCCCAACCCGCCCACGCATCATCAGTCATCTTCACGCCATGAGCTTTAGTGAAACGATTATTCAGCTGGCTGGCAGCAAACTTCTTAAAGTCTTGATGCCAACCTTGCACATGCGCTGTAGACTCAGGATTCTTTTTCAACATCTGCGCCAATGCATCGTGTTTCATTTGTTGGCTTGCAGTGATACTTAATAAATTATCTAGGCAAGCAGTTCGTAACTCATCACTATCGGAAGTGATATTAAAAACGGGGACATTAGAGAACTGTTCCTTATTTGCAATCGCTAATACCTCTGTCGCCTCACCTGCTATCAAAATAGCCGTTACCGACTCTAGTTTTTCTAACTCTTCTACAGATATTGGCAACAAACTATAGCTTTGGCCTAAGAACTCACCCTGAATATTCGCTTCGCTTAATCCTTGCTGCATCCCCTGCCATGCTGCTCCTTCCGTAGGGCCAATATAATGTAGGCGCACATCAATCACGCCCGCATTCACTGGCAGGCTTAATAGTGCGATTAAAGTAAATAACCATAATTTTATAACGCGCATTTCTCTCTCCATTGCTAATCCAGTCGTCACCATACAATGTTTTCACTCAATAGATAATCAGAATTTTCCTTGTTAATTATAAGAGCGTTAAATACCGCATAAAGTTCAGGATTCATTTCACTCCCATTCAAGAGTGTTAAAAGCCCATTTTTCCTTAAATTCCCCCTAAACACTGTTAAAACTAACAATATCGTTCGCTGTAAATAAAAAAAACTGTGATCTCTTTTTTTCATCATTTATTCTCAAGAAATGAACTTTGCGGTCGATAAATAAAGCACCGTTAATATAACTATCTGGAATTATGAGTAAACAAGCCCAAGAATTAGAGCAGAGAAACATCATGCAAGGCTTAGAAGAATTAGCTACATTCATGAGTTTCCGCTCGTCTACGACAGGGCTAAGAATATTAAGTGTTGAGACCACAGAACAATATCAACAATCTAAAGCCGTACGTCACTCTGCTGACATCTTAGATTTACAACAACATGCTAATAATAAACAACAGACAGCTAAACAAGTGCTGAAAAAATCACTGTCATTCACGGATAGAATAATTCAATAGCTATTATTAGCTAGGACTACGATTCACCCCAGCTATATTTAACAGTAGTTAAAATATAAGCCGCCACAATTTAGATATTTTCAGTTTCAATAGCTTCTTTGGCCTAGCAACATCAACAACTAACTAATATCAAAAAGCACATGAAAACGGGCTACTTCAAAAATATTCTTGATTTGCTCACTGCAATGAATAAGCCTAATTTTGCTGTCATCAAGGTGCTGACGATTAGTACCAACAAAATCGATCATTAATAACAACATGCCTAGGGCGGAGCTATCTATAAAGGAAACATCTGAAAAATCTAAGACATATTGATTGGATTTTCTAGGCTGATAGTTTTCATAACTATCACGGAACGCTGTCCGAACATTATAATCAAATATACCTGATAATTTGACAATTAACTCTTCTTCAATCTCTCGTATTAACAGCGCCACTTTTTAACTCCCCTTATCTATAATTATCTAACTGAATTAACCTAATAAAGTTCCTGAACGATCAATTTCTAATGATGTTTTCATATAAGAATAAAACTCACTAACCGGCAATGGTTTTGAGAACAAATAGCCTTGGCCAAAGTCACATCCCGCGGCAAGTAAGATTTGTTTTTGTTTTTCGGTTTCAATCCCCTCAGCAATAACCTTAATACCCAATTTATGGGCCATCACAATAATGGCTTCACAGAGGGCTTGATCATCAGAGCTTTCGGTTAAATTAGAAACGAAAGATCGATCAATTTTGATGTAGTCGATATCAAACTTTCTAAGATAGGACAGTGACGAGTACCCAGTACCAAAGTCATCAAGAGCAACTTGCACTCCCGACTCTCTAAAGGCAATTAATTGCTCATAAGCAGATGAACTTGAATCTGTATCCATCAATAAGCTTTCCGTTATCTCAACCACAACAAGATCTGCTGAAAACTCAATATCTTTTATATAATTGAGCCAATCAACATGCTCATTTTGTTCACATTGAAATTGTTTGGGTGACTTATTAATGCTGATCTGGATCTCTTTACCCAGATCTTTTTTCCATTTCGTTGCTTGTAATACCGCTTGTTCAAAAACCCAATTACCAATATCTACAATCATGCCGGTATCTTCTGCAATGGGAATAAAATCAACAGGACTAATTAGGCCTCTACTTGGATGGTGCCACCTTATCAAGGCCTCGGCTTTATGTACCTTGCCCGTTTCCATATCAATAATAGGTTGATAGTTAAGGCTGAACTCATCATTAGCAATGGCGAGACGTAAGTCCTTAATAATTTCTTTTCGTAACAGCGCCTTTTCTTGCATTACCGGCTTAAAATAATGCGCACAGTTGCGACCGTTCGCTTTTGCTGAGAACATAGCTTGATCAGCTTGTTTTAATAAGTCTGGGACACTGAGGGTATCGTCAGGGTATAGCGTAATCCCAATACTCACTGAAAGAAAAAACTTCTCGTCTCTGATCACAAACGGTTTACCCATTTCTGCCAGAATATTTTGAGCAACGGCATCAGTGTTGGCAGTGGATTTTAACTCCGTTAAACAGAGTGTAAATTCATCACCACCAAAGCGAGCAACAGAATCTGACTCTCTTATACATGAACTTAGCCTATCCGCAGCCTGTTGCAATACTTCATCCCCCATATCATGACCTAGGGTATCGTTTACATCCTTAAAATTATCAAGATCAATAAATAAGACTGCGACCCTTTGTTGATAACGTTCTGCTTTCTTAATCTCTTGCTCAAGACGATCTAAAAATAAACGGCGATTAGGAAGAGAGGTAAGAGGATCGTGATAGGTTAGTTTCCGAATAGCTTCTTCAGCTGCCCTACGCTCGGTAATGTCTGAAAAAACAGAAAAATAATGGGTAATCTCTCCTTGAGCGTTGGTGATCGTGTTAATTGTGATCCACTCTAAAAATAAGTCGCCATTTTTACGGCGATTCCAAATCTCCCCACTCCATTCCTGTTTACCACTAATACTCGCCCACATCTGCTGATAGAACTTAGCATCATGTTTACCTGAACTCAGAAGCTTTGGATTACGTCCAATCACTTCTTCAAGACTATAGCCTGTCACTCTACAAAAAGAAGGATTAGCCGACACAATGACTTTATTTTTATCGGTAATGGTCATTGCTAATGATGAGGTGAAAAAAACGGCGGAAGAAAGTTGTAGATGCTCTTTTTCTATTTTCTGTTGGCTACAGTAGCGAATAACCTGAAGTAACTTCTCTGAATCAAATGGTTTTTTTAAGTATTTTTTTACCCCAAGATCAAATAACTGTTCAGTCGACGATAAGGTATCGGAGTCACTCACGACAATGATATGAGTGCTAGGCTCCATCTTTTTTAGCGCTGCAATTGTTGATGAGCCATCTATACTTGCAAGATCACAGTTTACAATAACGACAGAGGGTTTCTGTTCTAAGAAAATAGTTAACGCCACCGCTTCATTCATCGTCGCGTAAATTTTACCGACCTTACGCTCTAAACACTTTCTCAGCTCTTGTTGACTATCTTCATCATCAATATGAAGGATCGAGCATTGTTTTAAACTTTCACTTTTAGTACTTTCATTATTGACCGGTATTAAATCATTGCTGGGCTTTGTTGCAATTTTATTGGTCACCGCTTTTGTTACAAAAGGAATTTCAAGCAAAGTTATATCATCTGTTGCTCCCTGTAATAATGCTTCTGTAATGAAGTGATCTAGGCCAGCAAACTTATCAGCCGCAGCAGGTGCCATTAGTAACTTTTTAAATGAGGGAAAAGCAAGCTCTGAACCAAGGGGATCAAGTAAATCTACCAAACCATCGGTAAAGGTATAGAGATGAGCAGGCTCACTGTACTTAATATGATCAACCGTTAGATCAAGGAGATCACTGCTAACCGAGCCTAAAGCAAGTGACGTAGAGTTAAACTCATTGATAATAATGCCATCATCGTTAATCAATAATGCCGTTGGGTTGCCACAATTTAATACCTCTATAAAGCCTGCAACAGGATCTATCTGGATGAGTGTTGAAGCAATAAAGTGTTCAACAATATGTTGCTCACATAAAATATGGTTAATTTCATCGGCAATAGCCAGTATTGAAAAACCTTTTTTGGCCATGGTTTTGAAGGCGTTAGGAATTTGTAGGGCTGGCATAATAGCCGATAAGCCGTGTCCACTGCCATCTGCAACCAAGATATAAAGCGAGTCGTGATATTCCACCACAAGATGGAAGTCACCACTGACTTCTCCATAAGGAATACTAATATTACGGATAGCCGTCGCATCATAATGATGGTGCATATAATGGCTAACGTAATCCTGTACTTTATTCCTTTCATCATCTTCTTCAGAGAGAGGGATCGGAATAGCATCAACTCTGTCCAATTCAAGAGTTGCTTTTTTTTCTAGATCCCGTGCAATTTCTAGAATGCACTCCCTTAATTTATTGAGCTTGAGAGGCTTGACTAGATAGTGTGATACTCCCAGACTAATAGCCTCTTGCAGCAACTCAATACTTTCATCTACAGAAATAAGAATAATGGCTACACTTGGATCAATCTCTTTAATTGCCCGACACATCTCCAAACCATTCATTTCAGGCATGCCAATATCAGAAATGATAAGTTGTGGTCGATGGCGCTTAAATAATTCAAGCCCAGCTTTGCCATCACTGGCAACAAAAATATTATGCGAGCCCTGCTCAAGAAAGCGACTAATCTTAATTATGGATAACTCAGAATCTTCACAAAGAAGAATTTTTAGCTGAGATGTTAATTCCTTATCATCCCTTTGCTCTATTAGCTGGCTCATGGTACAAACACCCTACAATATAAAGAAACAATTTAGTTGTTAGTTGGCGGGGGGAAGGCCACTAATATTATAGAGTCCAACATTAGTCCACTATATGAAACACTTTGTACCATAAAATAAACCTACAATCAATAGGTGAAATAGACTTTTAATCTAGATTAATATATATTTTTTATTCATAATTCCTAAACATAAAATCGAGAAAAGTTTATGGATAAAACCTATTTATTATTTAGTGAAAGGTTAAAATCAAAAAGAAAACAGAAACAGTTCTCATTGCAAGCACTGGCAGATCATGCTGATGTCAGTAAGTCGCTTATTTCTAAAATTGAGAACGGCCAAGTTCAGCCAACTATTGAAACAGCATGTCGTATTGCAGAGGGGCTAAATAGTTCTCTTTCTGAGATGTTTCAAATAGAGAAAGCAGGCTCAGTCGTTCATCACTCTGCTGAGCAACAATTTTCCATTGATGATGGTGAGCACCTCAAGAAAATCATGTCTCCTTCGGTGAGAAACGCCTGTATTGAGATTTTTCATGAGAACCTTGATTCAGGGGCCCGTATTAAGCCGACAACGTATTTCGATGCCGATAAGTACATTTTATCTCTTAATGGAGGACTGTCCGTCAAGACTAAAGATTCGACCTATGCTCTCAGAGAAGGTGACTGCCTTCACCTAGAAAAACAAGTAGAGCATTCCCTAAAGAATCGTAATGGCTCTGAAGTAAAATTTATCACTATCATTCACCATCTTCATCAGTAACCTTATTGCTTATTTTAGTTGAAATAACTCATTTTTAGGCGCTGATAAATCAGAAAAACAATTCTCAGCTAAAACAGAAAACAGTGCATTTTCTGTGTATTAAAAATGGTATACCGAACTCATCGGCATACCATTTTATATTACTTTCAATCCTACTACGCGCTTAGACTTGACTTCCGTCCTCATGAATTTCTGCATTTTCATCTTTAGCCGGTGGCAATAAGTCAGCCTTGCTCACGCCCATAGATAGCACGACATTACTGGCAATATAGATTGATGAATACGTACCCACTACAATACCGAGTAGTAATGCAATTGAGAAAGCATGAATCACTTCACCACCAAAAATAAATAGTGAAACCACTACCAATAACGTGGTCATTGATGTCATTAATGTACGGCTTAAGGTGTCATTCAAGGCCAGATTGATAATTTCTTCAGAGCTGCCTTTTCTCATTTTCAGGAAGGTTTCTCTCACTCGGTCAAAGACCACGATGGTATCATTCAGCGAATAACCTATGACCGCCAATATCGCGGCCAACACCGTCAAATCAAAATCTAATTGAAAGAAAGAGAAGATACCTAATGTCAGTAAGACATCGTGTACTAATGCGGCTACCGATCCAATTGCAAATCGATATTCAAAACGTAAAGATACATAAATCAAAATACCGATTAATGCATATAACATAGCTAGACCACCCTGCTCTGTTAATTCTTCACCGACTTGAGGCCCTACAAATTCAACTCGGCGTACATCAATCGGGCTTGAGTTATTACTTTGCAATATCGCTACAATTTTATTACTCAGTTCAGCCATATTTTCAGACTGAATAACTGGCAAGCGTATTAATATTTCATGAATAGAGCCAAAGTTTTGCACGATAACATCATCATAGCCAGCCTGTTCCAATGTATTTCGAATCGTATCTAATTCTACAGCCTCTTCATATGCGACTTCGATCATCGTACCGCCAGTAAAGTCGATACCAAAGTTCAAACCTTGAGTGACTAAAGAAGCAATTGATGCCAATAACAAAATAACGGAGAATAACGCCGCAACTTTGCGTTTTCCCATAAAGTTAAATGTTGTTTTCCCATTTAAAAATTGCATTTTGCTACCCTTAAATTGATAAGTTAGGACGATCTTTACGTCCATAAACTAAGTTAATCACTGCTCGCGTGCCCATGATGGCAGTAAACATTGATGTTGCAATACCAAAGATTAAAGTGACAGCAAAGCCTTTTATCGCACCGGTACCAAAACCAAATAAGACTATTGCTGCAATCAACGTAGTGACATTGGCATCAGCAATGGTTGAGAAAGCTTTTTCATAACCCGCGCGAATACTCGCTTGTGGACTATTTCCCACTCGAAGCTCTTCTCGGATCCGCTCAAATATTAATACATTAGCATCGACAGCCATACCGACTGTTAAGACAATACCCGCAATACCAGGCATGGTAAGTGTTGCTTGCAACATCGATAATAAGGCTACGATTAAGACTAAATTGATAGCAAGCGCTAAATTAGCAGCCAGACCAAAAACACGATACCAAATCACCATAAAGACTAAGACAAAAGCAAAACCAATCATCACTGACTGGAAGCCTTGATCAATATTATCTTTACCAAGGCTTGGCCCTACTGTTCTTTCTTCAACAATATCAATAGGCGCTGCTAAGGCACCTGCACGTAAGAGTAAAGCTAAGTCACGTGCCTCAGATGTTGAATCCAAGCCAGTAATTTGAAACTTTTTACTTAACTGATCACGAATCGTCGCCACATTGATCACTTCAGGGATTTGACGACGAACCTTAACCATCTCACCATCAATTTCTCGCGTTTCAGATTTAGATTCAATAAACACAACCGCCATTGGGTTGCCAATATTGTCACGTGTAACATTACTAAATGCTCGAGCCCCTTTGCCATCTAAGGTAATCGAGACTGATGGCGAACCATTTTGATCTAAAGTAGAGGCGGCATTAATAATATGCTCACCCGTTAACATGACCCGTTTATTCAGCAAGATAGGTTCACCTGTACGACGCTGAAATAATTTCGAACCTGCGGGTACGCGTCCATTTAATGCATCTTTTACATCATGTTCAAAGTCAACTAAGCGAAATTCTAAAGTTGCTGTTGCCCCTAAAATTTTCTTTGCTTGAGCTGTATCTTGCACACCAGGTAATTGCACAACAATCCGGCTATCACCTTGTTGTTGCACAGTAGGCTCAGCCACACCCAATTCATTAATACGATTCCGTAAAGTAATAATATTTTGTTGTAAGGCTGTTGAGCGTGTTTCACGTATTGATACTTCTGTTAGCGTCATCTCAAGAGCAGGAGAAACACTTTCTTCCAGTACCACTGTCTCTAGTTGATTGTATTCTTTATCTATAAGATCAAAGGCTTGGTCGCGATGCTCTATGCTACGAAAAGAAACAGTGACTTTGCCCGCTTCAACTTGGATCTTCTTATAACGAATTTTCGCATCTCGTAATAAGGTTCTAAACTCACTAGAGTAGCTATTAAGCGCTTGTTTCTCAGCAGCATTCATATCCACTTCCATTAAGAAGTGCACGCCACCACGTAAGTCCAAACCTAAATTCATCGGTTCAGCACCTAGAGAAGCCAACCAAGAAGGTGTGGTTGTAGCTAAATTCAAAGCAACAATATAGTCATCTTTAACCGTATTATTAATGATATCTTTTGCTTTTAACTGCGTTTGAGCATCAGTAAAGCGTATTAATAAGCGACTGCCATCAAGCTCTGCACGCTTATAATCAATCGATTCTGCTTTAAGCGCCGTTTCAACTTCACTCATTAAAGCAAGATCAACTTTTGCTTGGCGGCTGGCTGAAACCTGAACAGCATAATCATCACCAAATAGGTTAGGTAAGGCATACAGCCCTCCTATCACGATAATGGCAATAATCATTAGGTTTTTCCACAAGGGATAATGATTCATATTGAAGATCCTAAGTATTCTGACTCGCTATAAAATAGTAGTAGATCGCCTATTTAATTTCAAAATAGGCGATCTTGAAAAATAATTTTATAGTTTTTTCAATGTGCCTTTTGGAAGCACAGAATTAATTGATTCACGGCGAACTTTAACCTCGAGGTTATCAGCTAACTGAACCGTAATAGCATTATCGCCAATGCTGACAATCTTACCCATTAGGCCACCATCTGTTACCACTTCATCACCTTTTGCTAAGGCACCTTGCATTGAACGGTGCTCTTTCGCTCGTTTTGATTGCGGACGAATCAACATAAAATAAAACAACACTAATAAAATGACTGGAAAAGCAAAATCCATTAGGCCTGGAGTCGCGGCAGCTTCTGCTGCATGTGCTGGTGAAATTAAAAAATCCATCATGATTGATTACTCGATTACTCAAAGATAAAAAGAAAGCGATTATGCCACAGGCACCGCTTAGCTGATAGTTGGTGTCACCTTATCCGCTCGCAAGGCGTAAAACTCACGAGTAAATTGCTCTAATGTTCCGCTAGAAATAGCATCGCGTAAACCGGCCATTAGAGTTTGATAATAATGAAGATTATGGATTGTATTTAAACGTGGCCCCAACATTTCACCGGTGCGGTCTAAATGGTTCAAATATGATCGACTATAATTTTTGCATGTATAACAGTCACATAGCGGATCTAATGGCCCAGTATCGGTCTTGTAGCGACTATTACGAATTTTAATAACACCCTGATGTGTAAACAAATGTCCATTGCGAGCATTACGTGTCGGCATCACACAATCAAACATATCAATACCGCGAGAGACTGCCTCAACCAAATCTTCTGGTCGCCCCACCCCCATTAAATAGTGGGGTTTATCTTGAGGAAGACGCGTAGATAAATGATCTAATATGCGGATCATATCTTCTTTTGGTTCTCCTACCGATAAGCCACCGATCGCATAGCCATCAAAACCGATATCTGTCAGGCCAGCTAATGACTCATCACGTAAATGTTCATGCATTCCACCTTGGACAATACCGAATAATGCTGAAGGATTATCACCATGAGCATCTTTACTGCGCTGTGCCCAACGCAATGACAGTCTCATTGACACCTCTGCAGTACGAACATCTGCCGGATAGGGTGTACATTCATCAAAGATCATCACAATATCACTACCCAAATCACGCTGAACTTGCATTGACTCTTCAGGGCCTAGGAAAATATTGCTACCATTTATAGGTGATTTAAAATGAACGCCTTGTTCAGTTATTTTACGTAACTTACCTAAACTAAATACTTGGAAACCACCTGAGTCCGTCAAAATAGGTCCCTTCCACTGCATAAAGTCATGCAGATCTCCATGCAACTTAATGATCTCCGTGCCCGGTCTCAGCATTAAATGAAAGGTATTACCTAAAACAATTTCAGCTCCCGTTGCTTTCACTTCTTCCGGTGTCATTGATTTCACCGAGCCATAAGTACCTACGGGCATAAAAGCAGGCGTTTCAATAGTGCCTCGTTCAAATGTTAAACGACCACGTCGGGCAGCACCATCTTGCGCTAAAAGATCAAAATCCATCAGTTATTCCTAAAATATTTTGGCACAGGATAACATTTTAACCGCATGAACACTGACTTCACACAGCAAAAAGAGGCGACATCGGGTAGGATCATCACCACATCAATAAATGGAAACATAATTTATGACTGATTCTAAAATCATCATTGCCCTTGACTACCCGACAACGGAGCAAGCGCTAGCCTTAAGTTCACAACTTGATCCACAACGTTGCCGCCTAAAAATTGGTAAAGAATTATTTACCCGTTCAGGCCCTTCAGTCGTTGAAACACTGGTTAAACAAGGCTTTGATATTTTTTTAGACCTTAAATATCACGACATTCCTAATACCGTTGCAAAGGCCTGTAGTGCAGCTGCAGATTTAGGGGTATGGATGATGAATGTTCATACACTAGGCGGTGGAGCAATGATGCTTGCGGCGCGTGAAGCTGTCGGCAATCAAGCAGATCGACCACTATTAATCGGTGTCACTTTATTGACCAGTATGGATCAATCCACTTTCCAACAAATAGGCTTACAGGGTTCAATTAGTGACACTGTGTTGCGCCTTGCAGCACTAGCTGATGATAACGGCCTAGATGGTGTTGTCTGTTCAGCTCAAGAAGCCACCCAACTTCGCAATCAACGCGGCAGTGATTTTAAGTTAATCACACCGGGTATTAGACCTGCCAACAGCGCCCAAGGTGATCAACATAGAACAATGACACCTGCAGAGGCAATTTCTGCCGGTAGTAGCTATCTAGTTATTGGCCGACCAATTACAGCAGCAGAAAATCCTATGGCTGCCTTTGAGGCAATTGAGAACAGTTTAAAATAAAGCTCTATTAATCAAACCTCAAACAAAAAAAGCCCCAGTCATCATCATGACTGGGGCTTTTTTATGCGAGAAGCTTAACCTTTAAAAACTTTTTTAGACTTTAAATTTAGATGCTGCGCCTTGTAACTGCTCTGATAAATTCATCATTACATCAACAGCAACCGATGATTCTTGTGCACCATCTGCCGTATGCTCGGCAATTTGACTGATATTAACAATACCGCGGTTAATATCTTCTGCCACTGCTGATTGTTCATTTGCAGCACTAGAAATGGCCGCACTCATTTCATCCATTTTAGTAATCATACCGGTGATGCTATCTAAAGCAATTCCGGCACTTGCTGCCATTTCAACGCTTGTTTTGGCGCTTTCACGACCTTCATTCATAACCTTCACCGCAGCATTTGCACCACTCTGCAAGCGACCAACCATCTCTTCAATTTCATGAGTTGATGACTGTGTTCTAGCTGCTAGAGTACGTACTTCATCGGCAACCACGGCAAAACCACGACCATGCTCACCTGCTCGCGCCGCTTCAATTGCTGCATTCAATGCCAGTAAGTTTGTCTGTTCCGTAATACCTCGAATAATCGCCACGATATTACCAATCGCACCAATATCTGTTTCAAGGTCATTTAACGTTCCTGCGGCCTTTTCAACTTCACCTGCCAGTGTGTTGATAGCAGTCATTGCTTCCGTTACCACTTGTTTACCGGCTTGGGCTTCATTATCAGCATTACGTGCAGCATCTGCTGTACTCGCAGCTGTTCTTGCCACTTCTTGCACTGATGCCGTCATTTCATTCATTGCCGTTGCAACCTGACTGGTTTCAGATTGTTGTTGTAAAACGCCATCCAATGTTTGTTTACTCACTTTCGACATATTACCTGTTTCAGTTTCTAGCTTCGTCACACCCGCGACCAAACTATTAACCAAATTAGCTACATTTTTACGGGCACTGTCTAATTCAAATGCCATCCAACTGAAATCACTTTTACCACTAATAACAATTTTCTGCGTCAGATCACCTTTTTTAATATTCTGGATCCCAGCCACAAGAATATTCGCGCGTACTCCACCAAAATTGCCAATATGAGTTGCAATCCAATAATTAAGCACACTGACAATAACCGTAAAAATAGCGGCTATTTCTAACTGCTTGATTAAGGGCAGTTCTATTGATGTCATATACGCAAATAAGCCGATTAGCATAATTAAAGAAGCAATACCGACCATTGCCACTATTTGCATTCTTTTTTTCAATGAATGATTTTCTAATTTAAACATAATTCTCTCCACAAACTCTCACAGTTACTTTCTATATAATTTAGACGCGAACACTCACGCCTAACTCTGACACTTGTTCTGTTACATGTCGAGAGTCCTCTTGCTCACTATCATCCTGTTCCGAACTAAGATGAGTCAAAGTAGATTCATCTTTGGGCTCATCACTTTCTTCTTCCGACTCCTGCTCCGACACATCTGCCTGAGCTAAATCCATACCGTTTTCTTGAAAACTTTCTTTTAATTTGGGTAATGCTTGCTCTAAGGCATCACGTGTTGCTGCATGTTGAGCAACAAAACTGACACTGACCTGCTCATTATTACTGCTCATTTTAACTTCAACAGGACCTAAGTTTGCAGGGTTTAAGCGTAACTCAGCTCGTTGAACGCCTTCATTTGCCATCCATACCACTCGACTACTCAGTACTTTACCCCATGCTTCTGATTGCACAGATGGCTGCATTGTTAATACTGTTGAAGCAGAGGTAGATTGTATTTGTCCGGGCGCCGCATTCGTGGCACTAGATGCAAAACTAGGCGCTTTAGTTAAAGCTGATGAAAAACCTTCAACACCACGTTCATTAACCGATCTTAACGTTAGCTGCTCTGATTGTGCTTGATTAATTAATTTCGCTATTTTTTGACTGTCATTTAACTGACTATCGCCTGTTACTTGCAACAGCTTGTCTGTCTTTTTATTATCTGAGAAAAAGCTAGTCGCCTGTTCCCCTTCAACTTTATTGCCCTTTGCCGGTATATTTTCACTTAGTTTATCGTGTTTTTTCAATGCTTGTAATATATCGGATCTTAGCACTGGTGTCTGAGCTGAATTAATTTGTTTGGTCTCAGCATCGGCCGTATTGGCTTCAGCTAATTTAACCGCTGCTCGTTCGCCCACCACGGCAGCTTGTCCATTAAGAGTCTTTTGACTATTAATTACTTTTTTCTTATCACTCTCGCTGTCAGCTCCTTCTTCCAACTCAGTACTCTCAGATATCACTGTCTGCGCAAAAGGAACAACAAGTGCTTCAGCATCCAGATTGTCTGTTTCTTCTTCAACTAACTCTGCTGCTAATAATGCATTTTCGTCCTCAGAATTCTCATCCGGCAAAATTTTGCCACTTTCTGACTCTTCTGACTCGGCAACAACGTTGCTATCCACTTTATCTTTGCTTTGAGATTCGTGTGCAGACAGCGGTTTATCGTCATGATTATTGCGCTTATCAACTTGCTCATTCAGTTCCGATGAGAAAGGCTTAACATCCTGTTTACCTTGTTCTAGAGGTTGTTCTACAACGACCTTTTTTCCCTTCAAAGCAGCAGGCGTTGCCACATCAATATTTAATAGTTCCTGACCCATATCTTCTCCTCAAATGCCAAAGCAATGACATTTCATTTTTATATAGGAGACTAGTAGCAATCTATATGCCAGAAATAGGGAAGGGGAAGGCGGGCCAATCTACGTCAAATTCACTAACAGGTTATTGATGATGACTATGAGAACCAAACATAGACAGCTTGAACTGTATTTCCTGTTCCACTGAAATGATAGTCGCTGCATAACTGACGTAACAAGGCTTCTCCGCGACCATAAAAGCCCTTGTTCTCAGCTAGATCTAAGGCATGTTGTTGATAATCAAAGCCTTGACCACTGTCTTCCACTCGGATTGTCAGTTTGCCACCCGCTTCCATTACCTCATGTTGCAGAGAGATCTTAATGGAGGCATTGTCTAGCTCTGCTAAACGCTGGCTTCGCAGTGAATAATATTCAGAAAAGCCATTAGCACTCTGCTTTAACTCTGATGGCAAGGTTAATAAACCATGCTCTAATGCATTGCTAAACATTTCAGCTAATACGGTATAGATCCGTTGTTTATGGTCATGAGGTGCTTGAAGATGCATTAACACATTCATTAATAATGGTACTAAGTCCGTACTTTTGAGAACTTGGGCAGAGAAGTTAAAATCGACCTGCCATTGTGCAGGAGGTAAACCGGCGAGAGGTAACTCATTATCTATTGATGTGTCGTATTGCTGAATAGCGGCAATATCTAACTCGGCTAAGGTAATATCGTCACTTTGAAAACTATATGCAGTAATTTCTGCCGCTATTGCAGCTAAATCACTGCCGGTAAGAAGTAGGGCATCTATCTGGTCTTGGCCAAAAGTGTCACCCTGTTCATTTTTACTATTAATCGCACCATGAGAACAGCAAAAAACGTTATCGCCTGCCACCACTTCAAAGAATTCTGTTGTTAAGGCGACGGTATCCATTTCTGCCACACCCAATGGCGCATGGTCAGCCTTGACTCTATGTTTAATCGTCTTATCACTATCTAAAACAATGAGATCAGGTAAGCCACCATTCCAGACAGCCAGCATTCTTCCTTCTTGATCAAGCTCTAAAAAACATGCCGCACAAAACAAGTTCTCAGGTAAAACAAACAGTAATTTATTATTAATTTCAGCAATAATATCGCTAAGGCCAAAGCCTTTTTCAGTCATGCCATAAAAAACTTCGGCTACAGGTAAGGCCGCCACGGCTGCCGATAAGCCTCTGCCTATAAAGTTGGCCAATAAGATATTTACCCCGCCCGATGGGCGTGGAGCACTATACACAATATCACCACAAAATTGGCCTGAAGCCTGCGTCCAAACTGATAAGCCGGGCAGGTCATAGTGCCCCATTCGCTCAATTTGAGCGAATAAATGTTCGGCAATGACACCGTGCGTCAATTCATCATCATAAATATCCATAAACTTAAAATAATGACTCTCTTGGCTTATTTCTTCAAAAATTAACTGATTTTAAATAGCTTTTGGAAGTTAGATATTTCTAGAATGTTTTTAATCTCAGTTTGGCAGTGTTTTAACTCAATTTTAGCACTGTCTCCACCGGCATAATCACGTAGTAATAACAGCATTCCTAATGCCGAACTATCCATGTATTGCGTTCCAGAAAAGTCCAAAATAAATGTATTCGTCCCCGCAGTTTTTTCATAAGCTTGGCGAAACTCAGCCTGCACGCCAAAATCAAAACGACCTTGAATTTTTACAATATGTTTATTACCTTCAGTTACTGTTGTAATACTCATTTTTTAACCTTTATATTCCATGTTGTTATTAATACTAGTTTAATCTAAGCGTCTATCAATCACCACTTAAAATAACTCAATATCACCTTCATCTAAATCTTGTTGAGAGACAGCCTGATGCTGTACTGAAGCAATTTTAGGCTTCAACTCTAATAACTGTTCCTCTAATGACGTCAGCATACCGCGATAGTCAGCCACTAAACCTGGGTTCATTCTCGCAACATGTAAATTTTCAACTAGGCCACTCAACTCGCCGATGGCGCTAATTCTACGTGTGATATGAGCTGATAATTGCGTGCACATATCCTCAAACTGCAAGGATGTTACCGCCTGATTAACCAACTTATTAATCTCTAAACTTGCCCCCTGTGTTCGCTCAATTACTTGCTGTGTATGCGCCTGAAGACTCGCGACAGAACTGGTCATATCGCTGACTTTTTGCTTACCACTTAGTGCAACATTCATATCTGCAGAGACCACTTTATTAACCACATCGGAGGCTTCTGATAATGTTTTTTTCACACCTAATGTTAAGGAACTAATCTCATCACTAAAATCATCTGACTTCTTAGATAATTTTCTTACCTCATCAGCAACAACAGCAAATCCTCGACCTGCCTCACCTGCTCTTGCCGCTTCAATTGCAGCATTTAATGCTAATAGATTGGTTTGTGAAGCAATATCTTTTACATCATCTAATAGAGCAAAAATATTGGCGACTTTTTCCGTCATATCATCAAGACGATGCATTAAATACATACTGTCTTTACTGGTGTTTAACACCTGTTCAACAAAATAATTTAATAAGGACTCTGTTTCAGAAATGAAACCGCCCATTTGACTGTCTTCATTTTGATGTACCAACTCAAACAACAATGCGCCCTGACTTTCAGTTTGGTTGTTTAAGCCCTGAAAACTTGTTGTTAATTGGATAATAGCATTTTGAACTAAGTCATTGACTTGCTGGCTTTCAGACTCCACCAAGGCTAGCTGTTCTTTAAGATGAGTATGAGCTTCATCATGCATCACATGCACGATATCAGAAAAATCATCACCGACAGCAACCGTCTCTTCACTAGACTCCTCTGCCAATTCCGCTTTAGACGGCAAAAAGTGCCAGATAAGTGCCGTAACAATAACCACTAAAAATGCTAGGTAATTCTCTAACCATACTGTACCCGCAAGTACAATAAGCGTAAGAACAACGGGTTGAAAGGAGTTTTTCATAACGATCAATTCCACAAGGTTTTAAGGGTTAAGGGTTAAGACTAAATAAACACTTGTGAGTTAAGCAATATTTATACCTACTAATAAATTCTTATAAATATTTTTTATGCCAACGTCATTAACTTGGCTGCAATTTTCGCTAAAGGTACTTGCAAGTCAGTGGCACCAAACTTTATCGCCTGCATGGGCATTCCCCACACCACGCAACTTTTCTCATCCTGAACAAAATTAAAAGCACCCGCCTCTTTCATTTCAACCATGCCCATTGCACCATCATCGCCCATTCCTGTTAGCATGACTCCAATCGCATTTTTGCCTACGTTTTGAGCAACCGATCTAAATAACACATCCACAGAGGGTTTATGTCGACTGACCGCTGGGCCATCGTTTAGCTTGCAATAAAAACGTGCACCACTGCGTTCTACCATTAGGTGCTGAGCGCCTGGAGCAATATAAGCATGACCAGGTAAAATCTGCTGCCCATCTTTAGCCTCACAGACTTCAATAGCTGAAAGCCCATTCACCCTCTTAGCAAAGGGGGCACTAAATGAGGCTGGAATATGTTGGGTAATCACAATACCCGGGCAATGAGCTGGTAAGCGACTTAATACTTCCTTAAGTGCTTCTGTTCCCCCTGTCGACGAACCGATGGCAATGACTTTATCCGTTGTATTCAGGTGCGAGGGGATAGAGCGAGCCTCTTTTTTAGCTAATACCACATCAGCTGTTAACTTATCGGGGACAGTATCTAAAATTGATTTTTCGTGTACTAATGCTTCAACGTTAACTGCTGCTGCGGTTTTAACCTTTGTAATGATTTCTTCAGCATAATCACCCAAGGTATTAGATAAATCTATTTTCGGCTTCATCACAAAATCGACGGCGCCGAGTTCTAATGCTTCTAATGTAACCTGAGCACCTTGCTCAGTTAGTGTCGAGACCATAATGACGGGCATAGGGAAAAGTCGCATTAGGTTTCGTAAGAAGGTAACCCCATCCATTCGTGGCATTTCAACATCAAGCGTTAATACATCAGGGCGTAATTTTTTAATCTTCTCGCGCGCTGCGTAGGGGTCAACAGCTGTTCCTACTACTTCAATTTCTGGATCGGAATTGAGTATCTCTGATAAAAGCTTTCTAACTAATGCTGAATCATCAACAACAAGAACTGTAATTTTTGCCATCTTAGGTGTCCTTACCAACACTATTACAAACCATAAGTATAAAGCAATCTTATATTCTAATAAATGACTTATTCCTACAAAATTAGAAAAGTTCAACACCTCCAGAATCTGGGGTGATTTCTAATTCCTGTTGATAAGCTTCTGTAGTAACCGCAGTTAAACCTGCTGTTGTTAAATCAGCACCGACATTGTTTAACGTGGGCACGGTTGCCGAGGCTCCTGCTTCTCCACTTGTAAACACTAAATGTCCGCTAACACCCGTCACATCAACTTGCCATGATGCTACCGTATTGGATCCTGCTAAATTAAGTGTTGCAGTGATATCAGCAGCCATTTGTACGCCTGCGGCATCACCACCAGCAGAATAATCATTGCCATCAAGGGCTATGATCATATTCGTAACCGTGTCATCAGACAGTTCAAAATGACCGGCTACTCCACTCGTTGCAAAATTCATATTGGCTAATGTCATCGGCGCTGCCGTCGCCGTCGCCGTTGTTGCAGGACTGCTTATAACCGTTGTCGATGAACGCCCAGCACCAGCAATAACCAACCTATCAGAGGCATCAGTACTGACTGAATATGTTCCCGGTGAAGAGGCATCTAACTGATTCTGGATTTCAGTAACCGTGCCAGCGATGCTGCCATAATTAGTCGTTAATGAAACGGCGATTCCATCAACATCAAAAGAAGCATTATTAGCACCGCTATAATCTGATACCGTCATCGCAGTCGTAGAGAAGTGACTGCCCGTTGTTGACAGTGTGTTTGCAAATATATCACCTACACCGGTATCACTAATTATTTGTAATGTGCCTGTTCCCGTACCCGTTGTAGAAACAGAAGTTTCAATAAGGGGCGCCTCAAAGATAGCATTACCAGGATCATTGGTTTCAATACGAACACCCGCACCCACCTGCATACTTCGTTGTCCTTCATCACCCTGATAACTACCATTAATTGTTTGATAAGGTTGAGTGCTAGAGTTGAAGCCTGAGAATAAATAATCACCATTAGAGTCACGCGTATTTGCTAACGCGAGTAACTGTTCATTTAATTGATTAATTTCTACTGCAATAGCTTGTCGATCAGCTTGAGTATTGGTGTCATTTAAGCCTTGAACAGCCAGTTCTTTTATTCGCTGTAACATTGAAGTCGCACTTTGCAAGGTGCCTTCTTCTATTGTTTGTCTGTTTTCTGCTTTATCTGCATTAACCAAATACTGTTCGGTTAAACTAAATTCACGTTGTAAGTTGAGTATTTGAACCGAAGCAGACGGATCATCAGATGGATTGATGATCTCTTTTCCTGTTGAAACTTGTAATTGAGTCTTACCTAATGCCGTTTGCTGATTCAGCATCGCTGTTAGGTTCTGGTCAAATAAATAGGCTGTTGATACTCTCATAGTGGTCTACCTTATCTAATGGCACCTAGTAATGAATCAAAAACTGTATTTGATACCGTAATAATTTGTGATGCCGCCTGATATGCTTGTTGGAATTTGATTAAGTTTGCGGCTTCTTCATCTAAATTCACCCCAGAGACCGATTCAAAACGTAAGCTAGTTTGTTCTAATAATCCCTTTTGTGTTTGTTGGCTCACATCTGCTTGATGTGTTCTCGTGGCAACATTAGCAACCAGTATTCCATACGCATCACCAAATGACTCTTTACCACCATTTAGAACCTTACCCACTTGTAACTCTGCTAATGCCAGTCCATTTCGATTATCACCTACTGATGAAAAACCACCACTTGTACTATTATCAATCGTAAATGAGTCCACATTTGAAGGGACTCCAGATAGCGTAATGGTAATGGTCGGACTGTCTCCTAATGCGTTGACTAGGGGGGGAAGCAATGCGGCCAAATCAAATGAATTACTACTATCGGTAGCGGAATCATAAGGTAATGTGATTGCACCGGCAGTATTGCCATCATAGCTAATGCTGTAGGCCTTATTAACGGCATCATACACAAATGACAGACTTCCCGTTAACACCGATGTCGCATCGAAGAGAGGATCTGAACTATCAATTGCAGCCACTTCAATTTGGCCCGTACCTGTATTCGTTATATTCGTTGTGACCTCAACAGGATACGCAACAGCAATATCTCTAGGATCGGTGATCCCTAACCTAATATTACCCGCATCTGGAGCAAGTGTAGTAGCTGGGGGAATAGGTATAGCTGGTTCAAAGAAGTTCCCACCGGCATTACCATCTAATGTCAGTCCAGTAGTATGTTGGGCATTTATATGCTCAACCATACCTGCTGCTAAGGCATCAATTTCAGCTCGAGCAGGCTCGATAACCGTTTGACGAACGGATAATAGTCCGCCAATAGAACCACCTGTTAATTGTGCAGAAATATTAATTCCACTCGGGCCATAGCCAATTTCATTTCTACCTGGGTCTAATGGATCAGTAACAATTTTTAGATCAATAACACTTTGGCCAACCACAAGAGACTGACCCGTACCAATGAAGACGTTAACCGCGCCATTACTTTGCTCTTTTGTGGCAACAGACACTAATTCGGATAACTCATTAATAAGCTGATCACGCTGATCCATTAAATCATTTGGTGGTATTCCTGCTCCACCTGAGGCTTCAATAATAGCTTGATTAAGAGAGGCGATCCCTACCGAGAGTAAGTTAACCTCTTTTACTGTCGCATCAAGGCTACCATTCACTTGATCATTAAAGGCATCAAGTTGTGAATCTAAGGTATTAAAGCGGTTGGTTAATATCCCTGCTCCCGTTAACATAACTTGTCTGGCAGCAATTGAGGTAGGATCATTAGCCACCTCTTGTACGGAATCAAAAAACTCTTGTAAGCCTGAATTTAATGACAGTTCTGGTGAGCCTAATAAATCATCAACCTGTCGAGCATAGGTAGAAAAAGTATTAAATTGTTGTTCTTGTGAGGTGAAGGTACGTACTTGATCTGATAAAAAATCATCAAATATACGTTCAACATTCGAGATAGTCGAACCTGAGCCAATGTAATAACCACCTTCAAAATTGGGCAGCCGCGTACTTTGCTCAACACGTTGGCGGTTGTAACCATCCGTATTAACATTACTAATGTTATGACTGGTGGTGGATAGTGCACCCTGCGTCGATATTAACGCTGATGTACCAATATTTAACATGCTCATATTAAAACCCTTTGGCCGTCAATTTGTCGACGATTCTCATGAATGTTTTAACTGTTGCGAAAATTGTGCCACAGTTGAACTATTCATAATTTGTTTGATTTTATCTGAGTAATTGGGATCGGTTGCATAACCTGCTTTATGCAGGCCTTCAATAAACTGTTCGGGATCAGAAGCCTGTTCTAATGCATTTTGGTAACGAGGCTGAGTTTGTAGAAAATCGACATAATCATTAAAACTCTCTTGATACGAGTCATATGATCTAAATTGTGCTTGCTCTTTTGTCGCCACGCCATCACGGTACTCTACGGTACCTACCGCGGTAGAGTCACCCTGCCAACGACTATCTGCTTTAATATTAAATAAGCTATGACTTGAGCTGCCATCCGCTTTTTCAATAACATGTTGTCCCCAACCTGTTTCTAAAGCTGCTTGCGCTAATAACACTTCTGCGTTCACACCAATTTTATCTGCAGCTTGTTTTGCCAACGGTAAAAGCTGTTGTACAAACGCTGTTGGAGAATCAAAATTAAACGGCGTAGATTCTGATGACTGTTGAATTTCTGTCTCAGGTGTCGCCTGCATAATTTGTTGTAACAATGCCGGGTTACCCATTGCCTGTAATGCGGGTCTCACTTTCACACTATCCATGCTGCCCATTTGGCTGTCACTGCCGGTCTTGGGCGAGGCATCAGTATTTCCGCCTAACTGACGTAAAATAACATCTCTTAAGCCTAAGCCGCCTTTCGAAGAGATATCCATTGCCAATTGTTGGTCGGACATCTCTTGATACATTTCACTTTGTGAATTATCAAAGATACCTTCTGCTAAACTGGCTTGTCTCATACTTTTAAGCATCATATTGACAAACATCGATTCAAATTGGCTCGCAACCTGTTTTAAGGTTTCTTGATCCTTTTGATTCGTATTTGATGAACGGCGAAGTTCAGCAAGGCCTTCGAAATCAACGGCTGTTTGGGCAATATTAGTGTTCAGAGCCACCTTTAGATAACCTCTAACTCGGCACGTAACGCTCCTGCTTGTTTTAATGCTTCAAGTATGGCGACCAGATCACCGGGTGCAGCACCCACTTGATTAACAGCACGAACAATCTCATCCAAGGTGACGCCAGGAGAAAATAAAAACATACGGCTATCTTCTTCAGTAATTTGTAAATCAAAGTTAGGCGTAATAACCGTTTCACCACCACTTAAGGCATTAGGCTGACTGACAGCAGTATTAGCTGAAATAGTGACGGATAAATTACCATGGGTCACCGCAGCAGGACTGACTCTAACATGCTGTCCAATCACCACGGTTCCTGTCCGTGAGTTGACCACGATCTTCGCAGCAGCATCACCTGGACTTAACTGAAGGTTTTCAACTAAGGATAAAAAAGGAACACGTTGACTCGGATCGCGAGGTGCATTGACTTTTATCGAAGCGGCATCCATAGCGCGAGCAGTACCTTTGCCCAAGGTATGGTTAATAGAATCAGTTAAACGACTTGCAGTAGTAAAGTCAGCTTGATGCAAATTAAGAATAATATGATCACCAACATTAAATGAATTTTGTACGGTACGTTCCACAGTCGCGCCATTAGGGATCCGGCCTGCACTAGGAATATTCACGGTGACTCGTGAGCCATCTCCTGCACCGACACCAAACCCACTCACCACCAGATTACCTTGAGCCATCGCATATATTTGACCATCAACACCTTTTAACGGTGTCATAATCAAACTACCACCACGTAAACTCTTAGCATCACCTAATGATGAAATAGTCACATCGATTGATTGACCTGGCTTGGTAAAAGGCGTCAAATTAGCATGAACTGCAACAGCCGCCACATTTTTACTATTCGGATTCGTTCCTGGGGGCAAGGTTACTCCTAATTCACGTAACATGCTTCTCAAGCTCTGGCCGGTAAAGTTTGTTTTATCACCCGTTCCGTTCAAACCTACCACTAGGCCAAAACCGACTAATTGGTTATTACGTACTCCGGCTATAGAAGCGAGATCTTTAATTCTCTCAGCAGAGCTGATGGTCGTAACGGCTAATAAAGCAAGGCCGACTAAAATTGTTTTAACGTTCATAATAATCCCCAATTAAAATGGCATTAATGAACTAAGGAAGAATTTACCTAACCAACCAATCACATTGGCATCATTGGTTGGGCCATCACCAACATACGATATTTGGGCATCTGCTACACGTTTAGATGAAATGGAATTTCCAGAGTCAATATCGCGTGGGCTAATCATTCCTGAAATACGTATATATTCATTACCCTGATTGATTGTAATCACTTTTTCACCACGGATAACTAAATTACCATTTGGTAACACTTCAACTACTGACACACTAATGTCACCCGTTAATTTATTATTTAAATCACTATCACCGCCACCACTAAAACTATGTGTTGATCCAAGAGTGAAATCGAGATTATTATTTGAATTGCTGGCTAAAGGCAGTATTCCAGGAGCATTAAATTCAACAGCTGATCCTAAAATAGTAGGGCTGCTAATACTGTTATTCGTTGTTTTATCAATGCTTGTTTCTGATTCTTTTTCGGCTGATGTTTTTTCATCCAGCGTCACTGTCAAAATATCGCCAACACGTCGTGCTCGGTAATCTTCAAAAAATGACACATTTGTAGCGGCATTAAAAATAGCCCCATCTGTTGGAGGTTTAGCTTCTACCGCGACAGGACGAACCGCAGCATAAGCTGGGTCACGTTTTGCAGGTGTCGTACAGGCTGTTATAAAAATTAGACTCGATAGCGTCAAAAATTTGATTAGTTGTTTCATAATGGTCTCCAAATATCACTTCTTATTTGGGTTAAAGCACAGTACGTGCCAAGCTTATTGTTTTAACTCAACCATTACAGGTTCTGAGCAGCATATTGCAACATTTGATCGGCTGTTGAAATTGCTTTTGAGTTCATTTCATAAGCCCGCTGAGTTTCAATCATATTAATAAGCTCTGTCACTACATTCACATTCGATGTTTCAAGTGCACCACTAATCAGACTACCTATTCCTGTGAGACCAGGTGTACCTGTTACAGGCGCTCCACTTGCACCACTTTCTTTAAATAAGTTTTCACCTATCGGCTGTAGTCCGGTTGGATTAACAAAGTCTGCTAGTTGGATATTACCTACCACTGTCGAGGCTGTTTGGCCTGATTGCAAAACACTCACAGCACAATCGTAACGCTTAAAGCATCATCTGGAATCGTGATTGAAGGCTCTAGGGCGTAACCATTTGACATCACCATTTGACCGGTGGAATCTATTTGGAATGTACCATCTCGCGTATAAGACAATGCTCCATCAGGCATGACAATTTGAAAGAATCCACGGCCTTGTATCGCCATGTCCATAGAGTTACCTGTTTGGACAACATTACCTTGTGTATGCATCTTTTCAGTTGCAACGACACGAACACCTGTACCAATCATTAATCCTGAGGGTAATTGTGAGTTAGTAGATGATTGCGCGCCGGGCTGGCGTATAGTTTGATACAGCAAATCTTCAAATACGGCTCGATCTTGCTTAAAGCCTGTTGTATTCACGTTTGCTAAATTATTTGATATGACCGACATCCGCATTTGCTGGGCATCGAGTCCTGTTTTGGCAATCCATAATGCTTGATTCATGGTATACCTCCTACATTATTTTGACGCATTATTGCGTGGTCATTATTGCATCTGCAACAAGCGTGCCGACGCGGTACTATTCTCATCTGCCGCCGTCATCATCTTAATCTGCATTTCATATTTTCGTTGCAATTCAATCATATTAACTAAGGCACTGACGGCATTAACATTACTGCTTTCTAATGTACCAGACGCCACACTGACAGAGGCATCTAATGGTGCATCGCTACCATCTTGCATTCTCATTAAACCATCGGCATCTTTAAAGACATTACTCAATTCTGGCTTAACTAATTTAATTCTATCTAGTACTGCTAAGGCTGAGGCTTCCGCTCCAATAGGGCGAATGGTAATCGTACCATCCGAACCAATTTCAAGCTTTTCAGCAGGAGGAATAGCAATAGGACCACCTTCTCCCAGCACCTTTAATCCGGTACCTGTTACTAACTGGCCGGTAGCCGTAATATGCAAGTCACCTGCTCGGGTATAGCCTTCACGCCCGTCTTTACCTTCAACAGCAAGGAAACCTTCTCCTTGGATTGATATATCGAGTTCTCGGCCTGTTGATTGCACAGAACCTTGTTGGTAATCCGTTTGAGGACGCTCACTCATCGAATAAACACGAGTAGGTAAGCCTTCACCAAAGACAGGTTGACTACGAAACTGTTCGAAGTCAGCACGAAATCCTGTTGTATTCACATTGGCTAGGTTATTACTATTAGCAGCCTGGGACAGCATGACTTGCTGTGCGGCATTCATAGAAATATAAAGCATTCTGTCCATTATGGTGTCCTCCTATAATTAATCCCTCTCACCTTATAATCAAGGTGAGAGGATAAAAATTATCGAATATTAATAATCGTTTGAGTGATGGTATTGTTAGTCTCAATCGCTTTTGAGTTAGCTTGAAAGTTTCGTTGCGCTGTAATTAAGCCCACTAATTCTTTCGTCAAATCTACGTTTGAAGTTTCTAATGCTCCAGATTGAATTTGACCAAAACTACCTGTTGCAGCTTCACCAGCGATAACGGGACCAGAATCTGTTGTTTCCTTCCATTCTGTGTTGCCCACCTTGTTCAGTGCTTGAACATTGGCAAAGTTTGCTAAGGCAATCTTACCAATAGGCACAGCTTGACCATTACTATATGTCGCTCGAATCAAACCATCATCACTGACATCAACACCCGTTAGTCGACCTGTTGGAAAACCATTAACGGTTAATGCGCCTACTGCAAATGAACCCGAGTTTTGAGTCGATCCATTCAAATTCAAAGCAACAGTTAAATCAGATGCACCACTCGTTAATTCCGTACCCGCGGCGGTGGTCATATCTAGCGTCACTGGATCTGCAGGTGAAATCGTGCCCAGAGAGCCATCATTATTAAATTGTACTGTCGTGGTTGTACCAATTTGAACCAACTGATTGGGAGCGACACCAACGGGGGTAGGAGTAGAGGGCTGTTTAATATCCGCAGCGCCAATAAATACTTCCATTCTCCATTGATTATCGGTGCCTGCTGGTGTTGCAGCAGCAGCATCTACTTTTTGATAGTAGGTGGTCACAATATGTTCATTACCCAATGAGTCATAAACTGTCGCAGAGGTAGAGTTACTATATGATGCAGTATCAAAAGGATTGATTGGTTCAACCATTGCTACTGCTGCTGCAGTTCCTAAGACGCCTGTTCCGCCGGTGAAATCAGCAACCGTTGTGATCGCACCAGTTGGGTTAGTGAAGTTACTCGCTGAAATAGGATTTGCAGTATTGGCAGCCGTATCAATTGTAATCACACCGGCGGCTTCAGATACAGTAAATGTACCCCCACCAAAGGCTGTATTAAGTTGATTTTGAATTTCAGTAGCCACGCCCGCGTCTGATGTATAGTCAGCATTTAATGTCACTGTATTCGTTGCAGAGCCAGCACCCGTATCAAAACTAATATCGAAGCTAACCTGATCTAAGGTGTAGTCAGAACTCGGTAAGGCCAAGCTAAAGTCATAAGATGAAATATCTAGTCCATTTCCTGGAGTCTGAGTTCCGGCACTGACAAAGTCACTGACGACCACATCACCATCAACGTTGCCATCATAAGCACTGATAACGGGAATAGCGTCTGTTGGGCCGGTAATAACCATATTATTCGTTGCATCCAATGCGACGGTATAGCCCGGCAATGCCGTTTCAACCGTTGATGCCACAGCAGCGAGTGAACCATAATCTGCATTCAATGTAACCAGAGTGCCATCAACCTGAAAGCTAACTTGATCCGCTGAGAAGTCAGAGATCGTTATAGGATTAGTTGTGGTAAGTGTTCCTGGAACAAGTGTTACTGCTGGGATGGATATGGGGGTGGCATTCGATGGTAAATTCGTGGCAATATTTAATTCTGATGTTGCCTCAGGTGCGCCTTGTGATGCCGGTAATTGTAACGGTTTGGCAGCACTCATACTGGTTGCTGAAATATTACCGTTTGCATCAACAGGGAAAGTTCGTAAAAAGCTACCCCCACTATTAACGACAAAACCATCCTTATTAATACCAAAGGCTCCTGCTCGCGTATAGGTAATCTCACCACTGGTTTCAGTAGGTGCCATCGCAAAGAAGCCCTCGCCACTAATAGCTAGATCAAGCGAATTATCAGTAAACTCTAGGTTACCCTGATTAAATTGTTGAGAAACACTTGATAAAACTACACCACTACCAATAGCAGTTTTGCTTGACGTACCAAATGCTGAAACAGCAAATACATCACCAAACTCTGCTCGCGACTGTTTAAAACCTGTCGTACTTACATTGGCGATATTATTTGATTTTACGTTGAGGTCGGCCGTTGCCGCATTCAATCCACTAAGTGCTGTGCTAAAAGACATATCAATGCCCTCCTATGTAATTTCTTGTGCTTCACTAAATGGTACTGAACCAATACCACCTAAATTAAGTATTAGACCTTGGCTTCCACCACCGACTAAAACGCTGTCTACTTTTGCTACTGTTGCCGTTGAAAAGGCTGCATTATTTCCTTGCACCGTTCCTGTCGCTTTGAATTGATAAACACCAGGCGTTAAAGCCTCACCATTCTCATCAATACCATCCCAAGAAAAATTGGTATAGCCTGAAGCCGAGCCCATATCTATGGTTCGAACTAATGCCCCACTTTCACTATAAATTGAGACTTTTAGATCATTAACAGGATCGGCGACATTAATTTGACCTTGCATACCCTCTTCTGCAGTCATCATGCCAATTGATGAGGCGACTAACACTGAGCGTCCTACTAATGCCGCTCCTTGAATAGCTTGATCTGATTGCATGGATGTAGAAAAGTCACTAAATGATGTATTAAGATCTCCAATACCACTGACTGTGGCAAATTGAGCAATTTGAGCTAAAAAGTCTCCATTATCCATAGGCTCTAATGGATCTTGGTTTTTTAGCTGTGTGGTCATTAAGGCCAAATAATCGTCCATTAATAACGTACCTTGCTCCTGATCCTCACTTGTTGTGGTGATGTTTGTTAACCCTAATGCTTCGTAGGGATTACTGCTTACACTGGTAATAGCCATGATATTTCCTTGTTAAATTTTTACTGACCCATCTGTAAAGTACGGAGCAATAACTGCTTAGATGTATTCGCAATTTCGACATTATTTTGATACGAACGAGAAGCGGACATCATATTCGCCATCTCAGCAATAGGATCGACATTTGAGTGGAAGATATAGCCATCTTCATTTGCAAGAGGGTGACTAGGGTTATATTCACTTCGAGTAGGAGCCTGACTTTCGACAACACCTCTAACCTGAACACTGCCTTGCTTATAGCCCTTCTGGGCATCATCTAACACGGCTGAAAAAACAGGACTGCGAGTTCGATACACCTCATCAACACTACTGCTAACACTGTCAGCATTCGCTAAATTACTGGCAGTCGTATTTAATCGTAGTGACTGTGCACTCATTCCGCTGCCTGCGATATCGAGTATATTAAATAAAGACATAAGATTTACTCCCCTCTAATGGCCGATAGTAGGCCTTTGAACTTTCCGCCAATGAACGTTAAGCTGGCCTGATATTGAACCGAGTTTTGCATAAACTGTGCCTGTTCAACTTGCTCATCAACCGTATTACCATCAAGAGAGTCTTGATTGCCCATACGAAACTGCACTGCAGGTGAGCCTAAAGCACTTGTAGATGTTGAAATATGGTTGGAATGTGTTGCCTTCATGCTACTCGGCTGATTACTCACCGCCATTTTCATGGCAGACTGGAAATCAATGTCACGTGCCTTATAGTTTGGCGTATCAGTATTAGCAAGGTTTGAAGCCAATAGCTCTGCGCGCTGAGTACGCACACGAATAGCATCAGCATGCACTCCTAGAGCAGCATCAAAATTTATAGACATAATCACTCTCCAACATTTTCTTTTTAAGTATGTTGGAATTAGCATTAAACGTGCCATAGATAAATATATGATTTCTATCAGTCAGTTACAAACAATAATCGTTGTCTGCGTCAAAAATATAACATAGAAGTGAAAGACTGCTTTGCGAATCTTTAGACATATCAAACAGACAAAAAAAAACCGCTACCAATTGCTTGGTAGCGGTTTTTTATATCTCTAACCCTACAGTATCTTCATATTAAAGATGCTGTAGCTCCATCGCTTATTTCATTATTTTACAACGAAATCAACACGACGGTTTGCAGCTTGGCCTGCCGCAGTATTGTTGTTAGCAATCGGTGCAGTTTCACCCATGCCTACCGCTGTTAAGCTATCAGCACTAACGCCTTGACTTTCAAGGTAAGCAACAACTGCTTCAGCACGCTTTTCAGATAAAAGCATATTGAAGTTATCACCACCACGGCTATCAGTGTGACCTTCAACTCTTACATCAAGCACATCATCTGTTTGTTTCAATAATGTCACTGCTTGCTCAAGAATTTCTTTCGCATCAGCGGTTAATACTGCTTTGTTTGTTGCAAAGTTAACACCAGTTAATGACAGTAACTTTTCACCTGGAAGTGGGCAACCATCTGTATTAACGATTGTACCTAATGGAGTACCTAGACACATATCTTTGTAATCAGCTACGCCATCACGATCTTCATCTAATGCGCAACCAAAGATATCAACTTGTACACCTTCTGGTGTTTGTTGGCACATATCAATGCCATCTACCACACCATCTTTATCCGTATCAAATGCACAACCTTGAGCATCTAATAACGCACCTGCTGGAGGTGTATCCATGCATACCGCTGCAGGAGCAACAGCTTCTGCTTCAGCTGCTTCTGGCTGATTATTACATAGGATAAGTGCTAACATCGCACCACCAACAGCAGCACCACCTGACGCACCGGCAGCTAAAGTGCTACCTGCACCACCGGCTATACCACCCGCAATTGCACAGAATAGGTTGTCATTATCGACATGTTTAGTAGGACCCGCACAAGCAGCTAATAATGTAGCAATAAGTGCTATTGCTAAAACTTTTAATGTTTTCATTCCGTTTTCCTTATCTCAATTTTCAAAAATTCATCAGGCTGCTTACAATGCCCATTCCATAATTCTAGCCTCAATTTGATGAGGTTAAAACCTAATTCACCATGCGATGATAATATGATTTAACTTTTATGTCTAATAACTTAATAATAAATAATTTTTCAGCTATTTAAACATTTCTTTTTTATTTAATATAAATGGCCGCTGTCGTCTTCATCGGGCTGAATAGCAAGCCCGCCAGTATCTGCTATCGCATCACCTTTTGGCCCCAACTTAATCATGAGTCGTACTTCATTTTCTGAATCCGCATTTTTTAATGCGTCTTCATAGGTAATTTGATCTGACATATAAAGATCAAAGATAGCTTGATCAAACGTCTGCATGCCTTGCTCACGAGAACGCTTCATGACATCTTTCAATTCATGAACATCACCTTTTTCAATCAAGTCAGCCATCAATGGTGTATTAATTAATATTTCAACGGCAGCCACTCGACCTTTACCATCTTTAGTTGGAATTAATCGTTGTGCGACAATCGCTTTTAAATTTAGAGATAAATCTAAAAAAACTTGGCTATGACGTTCTTCAGGGAAGAAATTAATAATGCGTTCCATCGCCTGATTGGCATTATTACTATGTAAGGTAGACAAACAAAGATGTCCTGTTTCAGCAAAGGTAATGCCATAACTCATCGTATCTGTTGTTCTAATCTCACCGATCATTATCACATCAGGTGCTTGGCGCAGTGAGTTCTTTAAGGCCACTTCATATGAGTCGGTATCAATACCTACCTCGCGCTGCGTCACAACACAGCCACCATGTTCATGACTAAACTCGACAGGATCTTCAATGGTTAAAATATGGCCGGTGCTATTTTGGTTTCGATAACCAATCATAGCCGCTAATGATGTTGACTTACCTGATCCTGTTGCACCAACAAAAATAATCAACCCCCGTTTTGTCATTGACAGTTCTGTCAACACTTCGGGAATATTCAATTCTTCAAATGAAGGGATCTGATCTTCAATCCGCCTCAACACCATGGCTATTTTATTTTTCTGATACAAAGCGCTGACCCTAAAACGCCCCGCTCCTTTACTACTAATCGAATAATTACATTCTTTGTCGCGCTCGAATCCTTTCTTCTGTGAATCAGTCATCGTACTCATCACTAAGTCACGTGCCTCATCGTCAGTCAGAAGCTCTTGCGACAGTGTCGCTAAGCGTCCGTTCACCTTTAATGTTGCTGGTCGACCTGCGGTGATAAAGATGTCTGAAGCACCGTGTTTCACAGCTGCTTTTAGAACCGTTACTATTTCCATCATTGTCTCCTATTGAAATAGACTTTTTTCAATGGCTCGAGGTTGAGCCTCGGCCTTAGTCACTTTCTGACGACGAACTAAGTCCTGCATACATTGATCTAATGTTTGCATGCCTACTGAGCCACCTGTTTGTATTGCTGAATACATTTGCGGAACCTTACCTTCTCGAATTAGGTTTCGAATAGCCGGGGTACCAATCATGATCTCATGAGCTGCAATTCGCCCTCCTCCTACTTTTTTCATCAAGGTCTGTGAGATAACCGCTCGTAATGATTCAGATAACATGGATCGCACCATATCTTTTTCAGCGGCAGGGAACACATCAATAATCCTATCAATCGTTTTCGCAGCAGATGATGTATGTAATGTACCAAACACTAAATGACCGGTTTCTGCGGCCGTTAAAGCAAGGCGTATTGTTTCGAGATCACGTAACTCACCGACCAAAATAATATCTGGATCTTGTCGCAAAGCAGAGCGTAACGCTTCACTAAACCCTAATGTATCTCGATGAACTTCTCGCTGATTAACCAGACATTTTTTACTCTTATGTACAAATTCAATCGGGTCTTCAATGGTGAGAATATGTTCATTATCTTTGTCATTTTTATAATCCACCATCGCTGCCAGCGTGGTTGACTTACCCGAACCTGTCGGCCCTGTAACCAACACTATCCCTTTAGGATTATCTGAAATCTCTTTGAAAATATCAGGCGCTCCTAACGTTTCTAAGCTCAGCACTTCTGAAGGGATCGTTCTAAATACCGCACCTGCACCGCGATTTTGATTAAAGGCATTAACACGAAAACGAGCTAATCCTGGGATCTCAAACGAGAAGTCCGTTTCAAGAAATTCTTCAAAATCTCTGCGCTGCTTATCATTCATAATATCGTATACCATGGCATACACTTCTTTATGCTCCATCGCCGGGACATTAATGCGCTTAACATCTCCATCAACACGAATCATCGGCGGTTCCCCAGCCGATATATGTAAATCAGATGCGTTATTTTTTGCACTAAAGGTCAGCAATTCAGTAATATCCATCTAGATACCTTAAAATTAGTTAAAAACTTAAGCCACTTACTTCATTTTTATCAGCTTGGAAATATAAATGTAGCGTGGTTCACCTCAGGCTTGCAACATGACAGAGATAAAAACTCAACTATCCACCCTTCTTAACAAAATTGAACAGTTTAAGAATAGTGTGTCCGATCAAGATAAAACAGTGAAATTACTTGCTGTTAGTAAGACATGGCCAGCAGAAAAACTTCGTATTGCATTTAATGCAGGACAATTCTCTTTCGGTGAGAATTATTTGCAAGAAGCGCTAATCAAAATCTCTGCGCTCTCCGATTTAGAAATAGAATGGCATTTTATTGGTCCTATTCAATCAAATAAAACCAGAGAAATTGCTGAACATTTTGACTGGGTACAAAGTGTTGACCGCTGGAAAATTGCTCAACGTTTATCGAAGCAACGACCTGCTGAATTAGCGCCTTTAAATGTGTGCCTGCAAATCAATATTGACGATGAAGAAAGCAAGTCAGGGATCGCGGCAGATGACACCCTAGATTTTGCTGCAAAAATTAATCAGCTCGATAATCTACAGCTCCGTGGTTTAATGATCATTCCTGCCAAAACAGATGATCCACTACAGCAGCGTGACTCATTCCATCGAGCAAGAAAACTATATCAACAACTTTCAATTCTCTATCCTTCTGTAGACACCCTATCAATGGGCATGTCGGCAGATATGCAGGAAGCGATTGAGCAAGGCAGTACAATGGTCCGAATTGGTAGCGCCTTATTTGGTCAAAGGCATACCCTAAATAAGACATAACACGTACACTAAGCAAACTTGATTATTATCACATTTATATATCAGCGGAATTAGACATTATGCAAGACTGTAAGATTACATTTATTGGTGGCGGAAATATGGCTCGCAGCCTAATTGGTGGCCTTATCGAGGATGGCTTTAACCCGCAACATATCCATGTTGCCGATCCCGAACCTCAATGCTTAGAACTGCTCAGTGAGCTTTACCCGATTCACACTCATAGCAATAATCTGAATGCAGCTGAAGGCTGTAATATCTTAATTTTAGCGGTTAAGCCCCAACAATTGCAGACGGTCGTCAAACAATTAGCAGCTGAGTGGGATAAGGATAGATTACTTATTTCTATTGCAGCAGGTATTAGGCTAGATGATATTTCACGTTGGTTAGAACAGGCTGAGACTCCAATTGTTCGAGCCATGCCAAATACTCCTTCACTGGTACAAGCTGGGGCAACAGCGCTCTGTGCAAACCATGCAGTCAGCACCGCTCAACATGAATTGGCAGAGTCCATCTTACGTTCCGTGGGTTTGGCTCTATGGGTAGAAGATGAAGCTAAAATAGATGCAGTCACCGCCCTATCTGGGAGTGGCCCAGCCTATTTCTTTTTGGTAATGGAAGCGATGGAAGTTGCTGCAAAGGAATTAGGTCTAGATGATGAAACGGCACGATTACTATGTATTCAAACAGCATTTGGTTCTGCAAAAATGGCCTTGGAAAGTGATGAAAGCACAGCAGTATTAAGAGAAAGAGTGACTTCTCCAGGCGGTACCACCGAACGAGCTATTCATGAATTAGAAGACGGTGGACTTCGTAGCTTATTTGAGAATGCTCTTGTTGCTGCCGCATTACGTTCACGCGAACTAGCGAATCAATTAGGCCAAGATAATGCCTAATAGTTACTTTAGCCAACCGGCTATTTTCTTAATTGAGGTGCTGTTTGGACTTTATATCACTATTGTTGCTCTACGCATTATTATGCAATGGGCACAATGGGAATATCATCATCCCCTTGTCCAAATAATCATTAAAGCAACCCAAGTTCCGGTTAAGTTTTTGCGCCAATATATTCCCGCTATCGGAAAATGGGATAGCGCGACGTTTGTCTTATTATTGGTGCTGACCGCACTAAAACTCAGCCTGCTTTTACTGCTTCAACAACTGCCCATCGGACTCTCTCTCATTCAATTAGTGCTGGCGGATATATTCTCACTCTTTATTACTTTATTTTCAGCAGCGATCATTATTCAGGTTATTTTGAGCTGGGTTCAACCTCATACTCAGAACGCTATCAGCCCGCTTATTAGTCGCATGACCAACCCATTATTGCGTCCTATTAGGCGTCTGCTTCCCCCCATGAGTGGATTAGATCTCTCTCCACTTATTGCTTTAATTGGTCTGCAAGTATTGTCGATGTTGATATTACCCATACTGACAATGGCAATTTAAATTTGAATAGCTATAATAAGTACACTCTTTAAAGGAATAACAGCACAATGCCCGAAACAATACCAGTCGATTCAGTCGGCTTGGTAAGCCCCCAAACCATACACATTGACTCGCCTCTAACATTAGATTGTGGCCGAGTACTGCCCAGCTACGATCTTACTTATGAAAGCTATGGTGAACTGAATGAGAATGCCAGCAATGCTATTCTCATTTGCCATGCCTTATCAGGTGATCATCATGCCGCAGGCTATCATTCAGCTGACGACAAAAAACCAGGATGGTGGGATAGCGCTATTGGCCCAGGAAAAGCGATAGACTCCAATCACTTCTATATCGTCTGCATCAATAATCTAGGCAGCTGTAAAGGTTCGACTGGCCCAACCAGCATTAATCCTGAAACAGGTAAAACCTATGGTCCTGACTTCCCTATTGTAACGGTAGAAGATTGGGTAAGAAGCCAGATGGTCTTAGCCGATAAATTGAATATTCAACAATGGGCAGCTGTAGTAGGTGGAAGTCTAGGGGCGATGCAGGCAATGCAATGGGCTATTAGTCTTCCTGATCGTTTAAAACACGTATTAATTATTGCTTCGGCTCCTAAGTTATCAGCACAAAACATTGCCTTTAATGAAGTAGCCAGAACGGCTATAAAGTCAGATCCAAACTTTCATGATGGGTATTATGCCGATCACCATACCTTGCCTCGACATGGTCTAGGCCTTGCTCGGATGTTAGGTCATATTACCTATTTATCTGATCAAGGAATGAAAGAAAAATTTGGTCGAGAACTGCGTAACGGCATTAATTATGGCTACGATGTTGAGTTTCAAGTAGAAAGCTACCTTCGCTACCAAAGTAGTAACTTTGTTGAACGTTTTGATGCAAATACCTATCTACTCATGACAAAAGCGCTGGATTACTTTGACCCCGCCCAACGATTTAATGATGATTTAGTCGCTACGGTAAGTAAAATTCAAGCCCGCAGCTTAGTTATTTCATTTACCAGTGATTGGCGTTTTTCACCAGAACGCTCACAAGAAATTGTCGATGCCTTATTAACTGCCGGCAAAGATGTGAGCTATGCAGAAATTGAATCACAGTTAGGTCATGATGCTTTTCTTATGCCTATTCCTCGTTATATTGAAATTATGAGCAGCTACCTACAAGGTGTGCTGGAAGAGTGTAAAACCTAATGAGCTTACGTCCCGATCTACAAATAATTAGTGACTGGATCCCCGATGGTTCACGCGTACTCGATCTTGGTTGTAACAATGGTGAGTTACTTAAACATTTACAGCAGCGTGGTATCAGCGGTTACGGTCTCGAAATTGATAATAGTAAATTTGCTGAATGTATCGCCTCTGGCGTGAATGTCATTCAAGCCGATCTTGACCAAGGCTTGCCACAGTTTGCTGATCAAAGTTTTGATATTGTCATTTTGTCACAAACATTACAGGCACTTAAACGACCTGATTTCTTACTTGAAGAAATTGTCCGCGTTGGCAAACAAGGTATTATTGGCTTTCCCAATTTCGGTCACTGGAAATGCCGCTTACAACTCACATTAGGTGGGCATATGCCTCGTTCACGGAGCCTTCCTCACGCCTGGTTTGATACGCCTAATATTCACCTATGTACAGTGCAAGACTTCGATACTTTATGCGTAGATAACCATATTAATATTCTCCGCAGAAGTATTGTTAACCATGCCCATAAAAATACTTGGCGTACACGGTTACTTCCTAATCTATTCGGCCAAATAGCCCTTTACCAAATAAAGAAACAGTCATCATGAAAGCATATCAACAAGAGTTTATTGAATTTGCATTACAAACAGGTGTTTTGCGCTTCGGATCATTTACATTAAAATCAGGTCGCATTAGCCCTTATTTCTTTAATAGTGGCTTGTTTAATACTGGCGCAGCATTAGCTCGTTTAGGGCGTTTTTATGCGCAAGCAATTACTGAGTCTGAACTTGATTATGATGTTTTATTTGGCCCAGCCTATAAAGGTATTCCCTTAGCATCAACAACTGTTATTGCCTTAGCAGATAATCACCAACGTGACGTTCCGTATATCTTTAATCGCAAAGAAAAGAAAGATCACGGTGAAGGTGGGCAATTAGTAGGAGCCGAACTCAAGGGTAAAGTACTGATCATTGATGATGTTATTTCTGCTGGCACCTCTGTTCGTGAGTCTGTCGACATTATCAAAGCAGAACAAGCGCAAACAGCGGGTGTCATTATTGCACTTGATCGTCAAGAGCGTGGACAAGACTCGCGTTCCGCTATCCAAGAAGTAGAAGCAGAACACAATATTCCTGTTGTCAGCATTATTTGTTTAGATGATCTATTAAGCTATCTACACACAAGTTCTGAATTTGCAGAACACTTAGCTGCGGTAGAAGCATATCGCCAAGAGTATGGTGTTAATAAGTAACAACTTAAGCCAAACCTGTCCATATTAATTTAATCGATATCAACAAAGTAACGAGCTCAAATGCTCTTTTGATCCATCGACTGCCAAACTTTATTGCTAGGTGAGACCCTAAATAGCCTCCCAGTAGCGATCCTAGCAATAAGGCTGGCAACCACGACCATTCAATTTCAGTAATCAGCGCTAAAGTCACCGCACCCGTTCCATTCCAAAATAAACCCACTAGGATTAAGGTATAGGCCACCGCACGCTGATAGTCTAAGCCGAACCATGTAATGAGCCATAAGGTAACAAATAGTCCCGTTCCTGACGTCAGTGAGCCGTTTAAAATCCCCAATAGGAATAAGATAACTCCACCAATTATAAATCCCTTTTTATGTTGATTTTTATAATGATGCTCTTGTCCAAGTTGAGTTTTAAAAATAGAGTATAGCCCCAGCCCCCCAGTTAAAAACCCAAGAGCTAAAATAGCTATTTTAGCTGGAATAAATACAATCACACGACTGCCAATAAACACCCCTGGTAAGCCAGCGATTAACATCAGCAACACAAACCGTCGTTCTAAGTGATGGGTTGATAAATAGCGCAATACAGCCCCTAAACCAAGAGCTACACTGGCAACTTTATGTGTTGCCAGGGCGGTAGAGAAAGTGAGCCCTAAGAAAATTAATATGGGAAACTGAACTAGTCCGGCACCACCACCACTAAATGCAGAGAAAGTATTGGCAACTAACGACAGTAAAAATAAGACTAACTGATCAATTAAGTTCACCTTTTGTCCATCTCCTTATAGAATAGGTCGCATGAAAATCATAAATATTTTATTTCTAACTTTTCTTCTTAGCCTGACTAGTTTATCTGTACAGGCAGGGAAGATATACCGTTTTAATGATCAAAATGGCACATCAACTCTAAGTAGGGTTTTACCACCCTACGCTGCTCAGCAGGGTTACGATATTCTTGATGACCGATCGCTTCGAGTCCTTGAACGCATACCCTCTCAAGAGCAGTCAATAAAAGCACAGCAAGCACAAGATAAAATAGACCAGCAAGCACTAGAAAAGCAGCGTCAGATAGAGCTACAAGAAAAACAAAGGGCGTTAACACAGATTAGAGATCAAAATTTAATTGCACAATATCCATCGACAGCAACGCTAATTAAATCACGTGATGATGATCTCCACGCTCGCCAATCACATATAGACAACCTTAAACAGCAGCTTGAAACCAATAAACAGAAACTCATCGACTTCCAAGACAAAATAGGAAAGCAAGAGTTTGATGGTCAGGCCATCAGCGAGAGTCAAACGAAACAGTTAACCATCATTCAAGCTGCGATTAGTCGTAATCAACTTTCTTTACAACAAGAAAAAGAAGCCTTAGAACAGACTCGTCAGCAGTTTGAGTCTGATTTAATTCGCTTGGAAAAAATACTCCCTGATAAACACTAAATAAGCGTATCGAGAATAGCTAATAACTGCTGGTTTTCTTCTTGTGTACCAATTGTAATGCGTAAGAACTGGTCAATACGATCATGCTTGAAATGCCGAACGATGACATTCTTCTCTCTGAGACCGGCTGCTAATTCGCTCGCATTATAATCAGGGTGTCTCGCAAAAATGAAGTTTGCTGCAGATGGTAAAATCTCAAAACCTAATTCTGATAACTCTTCAACTAACCATACCCGACTGTCCATTATTTTTTTACAGCTGCGTTTGAAATAATCTTGATCAGCAAATGCTTCAACACCCGCCTTGATGGCTAGACTATCCATTGGATAGGAGTTAAAGCTATCTTTAACTCGAATGAGCGCATCAATTAGATCTGGGTGTCCAACAGCAAAGCCAATTCTTAAACTCGCCAATGATCGCGATTTTGATAAGGTTTGTGTGACTAATAAATGTGGGTATTTATTCACCAATGAAATGGCTGTTTCACCACCGAAATCAATATAGGCTTCATCAATGACCACAACAGATTCGGTATTCTCTTGTAGTAACTGTTCAATTTTATCTAAAGCTAACAAACAACCTGTTGGCGCATTAGGGTTAGGGAATATGATGCCGCCATTCTTTTGCAGGTAATCATTAACATCAATCTCAAACGCCGAATTTAATGGCAACTGCTGATAATCAATTTGGTATAAACCACAATAAACAGGGTAAAAACTATAGCTAATATCAGGGAATAAAATAGGGTCTTCATGTTGGAATAAAGCATGAAAAATATGGGCTAAAACTTCATCAGAGCCATTACCAACAAAGATCTGATTTCGTTCAACATCATAATAATCAGCAATAGCCTGTTTTAGTTCTCTGGCATCAGGATCAGGGTACAGTCGCAGTTGATCACTGCTTGCTAAACGAATAGCTTCAAGAACCTTAGGAGAAGGCCCATATGGGTTTTCATTTGTATTTAGCTTAATTAAGTCCTTAGACTTTGGTTGCTCTCCGGGAACATAAGGTTTTAGCTCATGGACGATTGGGCTCCAAAACTGGCTCATATTAAGCGCTCTTCACTATTTCTTTAATCTATATTCAGCTGAGCGTGCATGTGCCGTTAGACTTTCACCTCGCGCCAATACTGAAGCAATTTTGCCTAATGATTGGGCGCCTTGCTCAGAGACTTGGATCAAACTCGAACGTTTTTGAAAGTCATATACACCTAAAGGCGAGCTAAAACGTGCGGTACGTGATGTCGGTAAGACATGGTTTGGACCGGCACAATAGTCACCTAATGCTTCTGCAGTATAGCGTCCCATAAAGATGGCACCTGCATGACGAATCTTTTTAGACATTGCCATAGGATCTTCAACAGATAGCTCTAAATGTTCGGGAGCAATAAAATTACTCACTTCAACTGCTTCATCGAGATCTTTCACTAAAATTAATGCGCCACGATCATTCAATGACTTAGAGATAATTTCTTGGCGTTCCATTGTCGGAAGTAATCGTTCAATGGCCTCTTTCACTTGCTCTAGGAAGTCAGCATCAGGAGAAATCAAGATCGATTGAGCATCTTCATCATGTTCAGCTTGTGAAAATAAATCCATTGCGATCCACTCTGGATCTGTTTGCCCATCACAAATAACTAAAATCTCTGAAGGTCCGGCAATCATATCGATACCAACAGTACCAAAGACCATGCCTTTTGCTGTTGCTACATAAATATTACCTGGGCCAACAATTTTATCTACTTGAGGAATTGTTTCTGTTCCATAGGCCAATGCCGCAACTGCTTGTGCACCGCCAATGGTGAAAATGCGATCAACATCTGAAATTGCTGCTGCTGCTAGAACTAAGTCATTAACCACTCCATCAGGAGTGGGCACCACCATTATTAACTCAGCAACACCGGCAACTTTAGCAGGAATAGCATTCATTAATACTGATGAAGGATAGGCAGCTTTACCACCAGGAACATATAATCCTGCACGATCCAAAGCCGTTATTTGCTGACCTAAAACTGTCCCATCTGCTTCGGTATATGTCCATGAGTCTTGCTTTTGATGTTCATGATAGCTGCGTACGCGATCTGCAGCAGCTTCTAATGCCTCACGTTGAGCTTGGGGAATATTATCGAGTGCTTGTTGCGCTCTCGATAAAGGTATCTCCAGTTCGGCCATAGAGGTCACATTTAAGCGATCAAAACGGCAGCTGTAATCAATGACAGCTTCATCACCCTTAGATTTTACTTGCGTTAAAATATCTTTAACAGTTTGTTCAACAGCACTGTCTGATACCGACTCCCATGCAAGTAATTTATCTAAACGTTGCTGGAAATCAGAGTCACTACTCTTTAACTGTTTTACTTCAATCATTCTCTTGTTCTCTCACTGCATCACGAACTTGAGTTATAAACTGTTGGATCCGTGCATGCTTCATTTTCATTGATGCTTTATTAACCACTAATCTAGAGCTAATGTCGGCTATATGTTCCATTGGCACTAAGCCATTAGCCCTTAGTGTATTGCCGGTATCAACCACATCAACAATACGATCAGCTAAGCCCACTAAAGGAGCCAACTCCATTGATCCATAAAGTTTAATAATATCAACCTGCTGACCTTTGTCCGCATAAAAACGACGGGTACTTTCAACAAACTTCGTCGCCACTTTCAGCCGACCTGGAATTTCGTCTTCATTGACTTTACCTGCAGTCATTAATTTACAGCAAGCAATTCTCAAATCAACCGGCTCATATAAATCTGCATTCGGGTGCTCTAATAAAACATCTTTACCTGCAATACCAATATCTGCACCACCATATTCCACATAACTGGGTACATCAGATGCTCGAACAATAATAAGGCGTACATCAGGCTGAGTTGTATCGATGATCAACTTACGACTTGTTTCAGGATCATCTATAGGTTCAATACCAGCTGCTTTTAGCAGTGGCAATGTTTCTTTGTAAATTCGCCCTTTGGATAACGCTAACGTTAATGTGTTTGGCATATTATCCCCTAAACCTAACCTGGAACTCGGCGAATCTTAGCGCCAAGCTGCTGTAATTTTTCTTCAATACATTCATAACCGCGATCAATATGATAAATTCGTTCGACTGTTGTATCACCTTCAGCAACCAATGCCGCTAACACTAAGCTTGCCGAGGCTCGTAAATCTGTCGCCATCACGGGAGCAGACGTTAAGCCTTCACAGCCATGAGACACGGCAGTATTACCTTCAATTTGTATTTCAGCACCCATTCGTTGCAGTTCTTGAACATGCATAAAACGATTTTCAAATACCGTTTCAACAATGGTTGCTTGACCTTCTGCCACACTATTTAACGCTGTAAACTGTGCCTGCATATCTGTTGGAAAAGCTGGATATGGAGCGGTTCTAATACTGACTGCTTTAGGACGCTTACCTTGCATATCCAATGATATCCAATCTTCACCCGTTTCGATTTTAGCACCCGCTTCTTCAAGCTTTAACAGTACCGCTTCTAATTGATTTGCATCGGTGTCTTTTAGTTTAACTTTGCCTCGAGAAATCGCCGCTGCAACTAAATAGGTTCCTGTTTCAATTCGATCAGGAAGAATTTGATACTCTGCCCCAGTCAGTGACTTAACACCTTCAATAGTCAGAGTCGCAGAACCGATACCAGAAATCTTAGCGCCTAAAATATTTAGGTAATTCGCTAAATCAACCACCTCAGGTTCACGGGCCGCATTTTCTAAAATGGTTGTGCCTTCTGCTAGCGTTGCCGCCATCATCAAGTTTTCAGTTCCTGTCACTGTGACTTGATCTAAGAAGATATGAGCACCTTTCAGCCCACCACCATCTGTTGCACGAATATAACCATTCTCAACTTTAATTTCTGCACCCATCTGCTCTAAACCACGCAAATGAAGGTCAACAGGGCGAGAACCGATCGCACAACCACCAGGTAGAGACACATCAGCCTTCCCAAACTTGGCTAATAAGGGACCTAATACCAAAATTGATGCACGCATGGTCTTCACTAAATCATATGGTGCTTCTGTATCAGTCAATGTTGACGAGTCGATAACAACGCCTGAACGCTCATCCACAGTCAGTGTCACACCCATACAGCCTAATAACTCAAGAGTCGTTGTAATATCGTGTAAATGAGGGACATTCCCTACGCGTACTGGGCCATCAGCAAGTAAAGCGCCCATTAATATAGGTAGGGCAGCATTTTTTGCGCCTGAAATACGAATCTCTCCAGCAAGAGGAGCTCCGCCAGTGATAATTAATTTATCCATGCAATCTCAAATATATTTTAGGTTTCGGACTAGCGAGGTGCCGAAGTCTTTAATGATAGTGCGTGCAACGCACCTTCGAAGCTGTCACCTAAAGTAGCATAAACCATTTTATGCTGGGCAATTAAAGTTTTTCCTGAAAAAGAAGCACAAATAACTTTGGCATCAAAATGTTGGCCATCATCACCTAACACTTCCACATCTGCATCAGGTAACCCTGCTTCAATAAGTTTTTTTATCTGTAACGCATCCATCTTAAGATTCTTTTCTCTACAATTATTTTATCGGTAATAGTTCATCTAGTCCGCTCGCAGCTGCTATTGCTAACATTTGAGCTGGAACATTATGAAGAACTAGTTGTTTAGTGCTCGTATTCGCTTGTCTAATCCAATGAACTAATAATGCTAAGCCAGCACTGTCGCCACGTGTTATATCAGCTAAATCGATATCCAGTGAAGAAAGAGACTCAAACATAGTATCAGTCTCTCGTAGCACGTCATTTACGGTTGAATAACTTAACTCTCCAGCCAACCTAACAACATTATTATCAATTGTTATTGAATATAAAGTACTCATACCTTCACTTTTTCATTTCGGTTCGCTAAGTTATCAATCAACTTATCCATACCGCCATTACGAATTTTAGTAGCAAATGTAGAACGGTAATTTGTCACCAAGCTAATACCATCTATTTTAACATCGTAGACCTTCCAACCTGTATCTTTATTTAGATACATTGATAAGGCCAGAGGTATTGATGGGCCACCCGGTTGAATAATTTCCATTTTTACTTTCACTTTCTTTTTGCTTAAATCGCCTGTGAAAGGTAAAAATTTAATCTCTTCATTCGTGTATTCAAGCATCGCAGTTGAATACGTCCGTATGATTAATAGTCTAAACTCTTCAACAAATCGTTCGCGTTGCACTGAGTCAGCTTTGCGCCAGTTTTTACCTAAGGCTAATTTACCCATTTTCGCGAAATCAAAATTGGGCATTAAAATATCTTGTACCAAACCATAAATAATTGTCGGATCTTCCTCCAACTGGTCCTTATTGGCTTTTAAGGCCTCCAACATATGCTTCGTTGCATGCTGTACTAAATCATAAGGTTCATTAGAGTCAGCATTTGCACTGACATTACTTGCTGAAAACAAAAATACCGAAACAAATAATGAACTGACAAAAAATAGCCTAGATAAGAGTGAGTGAGTTGTGTTTATCATTAATTAATCCTCGCCTTCAGCCTTGCTGAATAAGAATTGTCCAATCACTTGCTCTAATACTAAAGCAGGCTGTGTTAGATCAATAACACTTCCTTCTTCTAAATATTCTTCTTCTGCACCGGCTTCTAAACCAATATATTGTTCACCTAATAAGCCTGCTGTATAAATGCTTGCCGCTGTATCGGTAGGAATATTGTCAAAGCTACCGTATAAGTTTATGGTCACTTGTGCATTATACGTTTCAGCATTAAGGCTAATATCTGCCACACGCCCCACTCGCACACCCGCCATGGTCACCGGCGAACGTACTTTTAAGCCACCAATATTTTCAAACTCGGCAACAACTTGATAGCCAGTATCATCATTAAACTCTGCTAAATTACTCACTTTCATTGCCAATACAAATAAGGCAACTATTCCGGCAGCAACAAACATCCCAACTGTAATCTCAGTACTTTTATTTTGCATATCTATCCTTCTCCAAACATCAGCGCAGTTAGCACAAAATCTAACCCTAAAATAGCAAACGCCGAATGCACTACTGTGCGTGTCGTTGCTCGTCCTACCCCTTCAGATGTTGGGGTAGCATCATAACCTTCAAACAGTGCAATCCATGTCACAACAAAGCCAAATACTATGCTTTTAATCACGCCATTTAACACATCACCATACCAATCGGTCTTTACTTGCATTTGAGACCAAAAAGCACCGTCGTCAACTCCTAGTAGGCCATGACCCACTAAAAACCCACCATAAATTCCTACAGCACTAAATAATGCTGCTAATAATGGCATCGAAATTAACCCTGCTAGAAATCGAGGGGCAATAATTCGACGAAGAGGATCGACAGCCATCATTTCCATTCCAGACAGTTGTTCCGTACTTTTCATTAAGCCAATTTCAGCGGTCAACGCTGAACCAGCTCGGCCTGCAAATAATAGACCTGCAACCACAGGACCAAGTTCACGAACCAATGATAAGGACACTAAAACACCTAATGATTCCTCGGCACCAAAATCAACTAAGGTGTTATAACCTTGTAAGCCTAAGACCATGCCGACAAAAAGACCTGAAATTAGGATAAGTAGAACAGATAAGACACCGACAGAAAATAACTGCTGAACCACTAAGGAAAAGCGGAGAAATAAGCCCGGAACCCCAGCGAGAACATGAAATAAAAATAGATGTCCACGGCCTAATCGCTGCAAAGAACCCAGCCCCCAGCGACCCAGACTACGAATTATATCAATCATACTGACGCCTTCTGCTCAAATAAATCATCAGCCAAAGTATTACCTGGATAATGGAATGGGACTGGACCGTCGGGCAGGCCTTGCATAAATTGTTGTACCCACTGCGATGATGATCGTTTTAGTTGCACAGGTGAACCACTTTCAATGACCTTACTTTCCGATAACAAATAAATGTAATCCGCAATTTCAGCCGTTTCATCAACATCATGTGAAACAACAACGCTTGTTAAGCCCATCGCTTCATTCATTTTATGAATCAAGTTCACCAAGGTACCCATTGAGATGGGATCTTGTCCGGTAAAAGGTTCGTCATACATTATCATCATCGGATCCAATGCCATTGCTCTCGCTAATGCCACTCGACGAGCCATACCGCCAGATAATTCAGTTGGCATTAAAGTATGAGCACCACGCAAACCAACAGCCTGTAACTTCATCAAAACCAAGTCTCGAATCATGCTTTCTGGCAATCCACTATGTTCGCGTAATGGAAAAGCCACATTATCAAATACAGTTAAATCCGTCAGCAAAGCACCACTTTGAAAAAGCATGCCCATTCGCTTACGTAATTCATAAAGCTCTTTATGTGAAAGTTCATGTACATTTTGTCCATCAACCTCGATTGTTCCGCGATCTGGGCGCAGTTGTCCGCCAATTAAGCGCAACAATGTTGTCTTTCCGGTTCCACTTGGACCCATAATAGCGGTAATTTTTCCACGGTAAATATCAATATTCACCCCTTCAAAAATAGCCCTATCACCACGATAGAAGTGCAAATCCCTGATTTTGATCAGTGGCACAGCATGCTCCAACAAAAATTATAATTCATAAAAAAGGTGTTAATTTTCAAGAATACGGCCCCTTAAGTCAAATCTGCTTGTGGAAAAATAGTTGCTGCTGCGCTACAGTATCGCCACCAGATTCTGGTGGTGGGAACTTTTGGCACTCATTAAAACTCTTAATGTCTGTACAAGTCACGCTAATTTAAATGAAGATTATGGAGAGAATAATGAAGAAATTTTTACAGCTTATTGTTGCAGCATTGATTGTGTTACCTATGCTTGCATCAGCACATGGCCCAAGCCGCCAACAAGTTAAAGAAACGATCACTATCAATGCATCACCAGAAAAAGTATGGGCAGTGATTAAAGATTTTGGTGGCCTACAAAACTGGCACCCAGCAGTAACAAGCAGTGAATTAAAAAGTGATACAACTCGCGTTTTAACACTTGCATCTGAAGGTAATCCAACAATTACTGAAGAATTGATGAAGTCTGACGATGAAAAAATGCTGTTGGTGTATAAGATCACTGATATGTCTGTCGTTAAAACAATTACATTTAATAGTAAAGACACTCCTTACTTCACATTGCCTGTTGCAACATACAAATCATGGATCACTGTAAAAGCAGTTGACGGTGGTAGTGAAGTTCAATGGAAATCTAAATTCTACCGTTCATTCATGGATAATCCTCCTGTACCAGAAGGTCAAAGTGATAAAGATGCTGTTAACAGCATTAAAGGTGTTATCACTGCAGGTTTAGAAAACTTAAAAGTGATTATGGAAAAATAAATGCCTCTGCTTGTTAGCTTGGTATATCAAAAGGCGACCTTTTTTAAGGTCGCCTTTTTTCTTACCTGCATCTCAGTTATGAGTGGCTGTAATAGTCACCTCCCCCCTTCCTACGCCTTTATCACCAATCAACTTGATGATAGTGTCAGTATTATTGATATCGCCAGTCAGCGCGTTATTAAAACCATTGATATCGGCTATGGCAAGCGACCTGCAGGTGTGGCAGTTAGTAAAACCGGTCATCAGGTCTTTATCGCAAACCCAGAAGGCTTAGGTGTCGCTATTATTGATGCGAAGACATTAGAAGTCACTCATCATATTCCTGTTGGTTCAGGCCCTGTCGGTATTGTTAGCAATGATTCTGGTTCACGGGTTTATATTGCTGATTGGTATTTACATACAGTCAGTATCTTAGAGACCTCCTCAGCTAACATCATTAGCACCATTAATGTCGGAAAGTCCCCTGCCGGCATGATTGTTGATGATAAAAAACAGCGACTGTATATCGCCAACCGTGATGATAACAATGTGATGATTATTGACACATCTACTCATCAAATATTACAGACCATTGATGTCGGTACCGCTCCTTTTGGTTTGGCCTTATCTCCTAGTGGTCAACACCTTTATAGTATTAATGTTCGCAGCAGTAATGTCAGTGTGATTGATACCAAACAAAACAAGGTAATTAAAACCATTGATGTTGGCGAATGGCCATACTGTGCCGTTGTGAGTCCTGATGGTCAAACCCTCTATGTTACTAACCAAGATGACAGCACCATCTCTGTCGTCAATACTCAGACCTATACCGTTGAGGCCACCATTGATGTCGGCGATGCCCCTGAGGGCATAGATATAACAGAAAACGGACAGTTTATTTATGTGGCAAACTGGGGCGATGGAACTGTCTCAATTATTGATGCAAACCTTAATCAGGTCATTTCAACACTCGAAACGGGTAAAGGGACGCGTGCTTTCGGTCAGTTTATTAGTCAAAAACAATAATGATCATGACACCAGCTTTAGATTATTCAATCAGTACTGACTCTGATCATTTACTTGAATCAGCAAAGCAATTATCGCTGCAATTATCGCTGCCCTTTTCTCCCCTAGACAGTGAACAACTCCAGTTAATCCTCACTACACAGCACCTTGAAATTAGAGCACCTGAACTCGGCAACCCCATCTTTATCGATTTTGAACACGGTAAAAATGCCCACCGCCGACAATTCGGTGGTGGTAGAGGCCAACCTCTAGCAAAAGCAATCGGCCTGAAGAAAGGAGCGACGCCCTCTATTATTGATGCCACTGCAGGGTTTGGGCGTGATGCCTTTGTTTTAGCTAATCTCGGTTGCGAAATAAGACTGATCGAACGTCAAGTCTTAATATCACACCTCCTTGAAGATGCACTCCATCGTGCCTCTACGAATCCAGACCTTCAGGATGTTATTGATCGAATGTCATTAATAAAACAAGATGCCGTTAGCTATATCGAGCAACTAGGACAACAAGATTGTCCTGACGTCATTTATATGGATCCTATGTATCCAAGTCGTGAAAAATCAGCTCTTGTTAAAAAGGATATGCGTTTATTACATCAACTTGCAGGCTCAGATACTGATAGTGAGCAACTACTCACTACTGCTCGAAGCAAAGCACTTAAACGTGTGGTTGTAAAACGTCCCAAGTCAGCTCCTTTTGTTGGAAAGCAAAAACCTGCCACCAGCATAGAAAGTAAAAATACACGTTATGATATCTACCTCGCTTAGGATAGTCGGCTGCCATCCCATTTCGACAAAGTAAAAAAATGAGCATCTACCTGTAACAATAATTGGTAAAATAGTCCCTCAATAAAATCACTCCGAGATAGCAATGAAAACAATGACCTGTAAACAACTAGGTGGCTCTTGTGACAAAGCCTTCCAAGCGAATACTTTTGAAGAGCTAGCAGAGCTCAGCAAACAACATGGAATGGAGATGTTTCAACAACAAGATCCTGAACATTTAGAAGCAATGAAAAAAGTCATGCAGCTTATGCAACAACCCCAAGCAATGGAAGACTGGTTTGCAGAAAAGAAAAAAGAGTTTGAAGCTTTAGCGGAAGACTAAGCCACTTAAACTTAGTCGTGTTTTAAAGCACTGCCAAGCTTAAATTAAATCACCTTTTCGCTTGCTCATCTAAGGCTTTTAAACGGCTTAATTTCTCAGAAATCTTAATTTCTAGGCCTCGATTCACTGGCTGGTAATAATGCTGTGGTTCCATGTTTTCAGGAAAGTAATTCTCGCCAGCAGCATACGCATCAGGTTCGTTGTGGGCATAGCGATATTTCTTACCATAGCCCAACTCACCCATTAATTTAGTTGGCGCATTACGTAGGTGTAATGGCACTTCGGCAGAACCTTGCGTGCGCACATCACTCATTGCTTGGTTAAATGCCATATACACCGCATTACTCTTCGGTGCACTAGCCAAATAAAGTACCGCTTGTGCAATAGCAAGCTCTCCTTCTTGCTTGCCTAGTTTTTCATAGGTATCCCACGCATTCAATGCAAGCTCAAGTCCACGAGGATCTGCATTGCCAATATCTTCAGAGGCCATGCGGACAACACGGCGCATCAAATATATCGGATCACAGCCACCATCTAACATGCGACACAACCAATACAGTGCACCATCTGGTGACGAACCACGGACAGACTTATGTAAGGCTGAGATTTGGTCGTAGAATGCTTCACCGCCTTTATCAAAACGACGTAAAGTCCCTGACAACACTTCCGCTAAATCAGCTTCATCGACAAAGTGTTGACCTTTGCTATCGGCTAAATCAATAGAGATTTCTAATAAATTTAAAACACGACGACCATCACCGTCTGCTGTTTGAGCCAGTTCATCACGTAACACTTCTGGAAAGTCGATATTCCTATCCGCCAAACCGAACTCTGTATCAGACATCGCTCGATCAACAATCTCACGTAAATCTGCTTTTTCTAGCGACTTGAGTACATAAACTCTGGCCCTAGATAATAAGGCATTGTTAAGCTCAAATGATGGGTTTTCAGTTGTAGCGCCAATAAAGGTAAAGGTGCCATCTTCAACAAAGGGTAAAAAAGCATCCTGCTGTGACTTATTAAAACGATGCACTTCATCTACGAATAACATTGTTCTGCGGCCTTGCTCTTGTTGCAATTGTTGGGCTCTTGCAACTGCAGCACGTACATCTTTAACCCCTGCTAGAACAGCAGAAATAGTAATAAACTCAGCATCACAATAACCGGCAATCAACTTAGCCAGTGTTGTTTTACCTGTCCCTGGTGGCCCCCAAAGTATCATTGAATGGGGGTGACCCGATGAAATGGCTTGCCGTAGGGGCTTACCTTCAGCTAATAAATGATGTTGGCCAATATACTCATCAAGATTTTTAGGGCGCATGCGATCGGCAAGAGGTCGCCCCGCTAAGTCATCAATATTTTCAAATAAACTCACAAGCCAGAATCACCCACAACATCAACGCCCACAGGAGGTGTGAAGATAAAAACGTCATCAGCTAACTCAGGGTTCTCTTTTGTTTGAGTAAATACAATTCGTGTTTTCTGACCGAAACTGTCACCCATAATCATTTGGTTTAAACCAAACTTATCAAAGGCAAGCGTGATTGTTTGGTAATTTGACTCAATATCTTTAGGAACTAGTTTAAGCCATGACAATCCATCTTCTGAGCTAATATCAGTAAGATTATATTTATCAGCTGGTTTAGTATCTCCTGATAATAATGTTGCAGGTGTATCCTCCAATAAATCCTGTTGTGATTTTACTGTCACTTGCTCGAGATCCACATCATAAAACCAAATACGGATACCATCAGCCACAATATATTGGGGATAGGGTTGTAAATAATCCCAACGGAATTTTCCCGGGCGCTCCAGAATAAAGAGTCCTTCGGCTTTTTCTAGCTGCTGCCCATTTCCATCTACGACTGTTTGCGTAAACTTAGCCTGAAACGTATCGACTCGCTCAACAAAATCATTTAATTTCACTGTGCCAGACTCTGCTGCAGATAAAGAAAATGACAAACACAACACTGCCACTGCCATTAATTTTTTCACTACTTTTTTACTCGTCATACCATGACTCCAATTTATCCATTGAGTCACACTGACTCTTGAAAGACCTTCGACCCCTTGAACAGGAATTTGTTGCTCAATAGCTTGTTTTAATATTTCAAATATAGGAAAGGTTTTCACCAAGCGAGTCACCTCGTTAGTAGCAGTCCCTTCCTTTTCAGCTATTCTGACTTAATCACAGATGAATTTATTACAGTTCACTCTGTCAATACGCTTGCTTAATCACCTCGTGGAGCTGGTGCTAATACTTCACGACTACCATTACCCTGCATGGCTGATACCACTCCGGCAGCTTCCATTGCTTCAACAATTCGCGCCGCGCGGTTATAACCGATTTTTAAACGACGTTGCACACCTGATATCGATGCACGCTGACTCTCTGTAACAATTTGTACAGCTTGGTCATATAAGGCATCTTGCTCACCATCACTAGTATTATCATTGAACTCGCCACTTTCATCATCCATTGAAAGGTCTTGAAGAATTTCATCTATATAATTAGGTTTAGCATTTTTTTTGAGAAAGTTAACAACCTGATGTACTTCATGATCATCCACAAATGCACCATGTACTCGCTCAGGAATACCTGTCCCTGGAGCAAGGTATAACATATCTCCTTGACCCAGCAGTTGCTCAGCACCCATTTGGTCTAAAATAGTTCTAGAATCAATTCTAGACGATACTTGGAATGACATTCGAGTGGGAATATTGGCTTTGATCAAACCGGTAATAACATCAACAGATGGGCGTTGTGTGGCGAGAATCAAATGAATTCCTGATGCACGCGCTTTTTGTGCTAATCGAGCGATTAACTCTTCAACCTGTTTTCCCACCACCATCATCATGTCAGCTAACTCATCAATCACCACCACAATAAATGGGAGAGGTGCTAAAAAGACTGGTGGTTCACCTTCTACAAGATCAACAGTCGGATCGACAATAGGCTCGCCACTATCAATAGCCGCTTTAACCTTTTTATTGAACCCTGAAATATTTCGTACCCCCATGGCGGCCATAAGAGGATAACGCCGTTCCATTTCAGCCACACACCAACGCAAGGCATTGGCAGCCTCTTTCATATCGGTGACCACAGGGGTTAATAAATGTGGAATATCTTCATAAACAGATAATTCCAGCATTTTTGGATCAATCATAATCATACGTACTTGCTCAGGCGTTGCTTTATAAAGCAAACTCAAAATCATGGCATTAACTGCAACAGATTTACCTGATCCTGTCGTCCCTGCAACCAATAGATGAGGCATCTTTTCCAGATCAGCAGAAACAGGACGGCCGGAAATATCCTTGCCCAAAGCCATCATTAATACAGATTTACTATTCTCATACTCTGTTGATCCGAGTATTTCACGTAAACGTACCATGTCGCGAATTTCATTCGGGATTTCTAAACCCACAACAGGTTTACCCGGTATCACTTCAACCACTCGCACACTGGTGACAGACAACGCACGAGCGAGATCCTTAGCCAAGCCAGATATTCGGCTTACTTTGATCCCCGCTGCAGGCTGTAATTCAAAACGAGTAACCACAGGGCCAGGTTGTACTTCAACCACTTGCACCTCAACACCAAAGTCTTTTAATTTTAGTTCAACTTGACGAGATAAAGCCTGCAGTACCTCTTCGCTGTAGCCACCTTTACTTTTCTCTGCTAGATCAAGCAACGCCAGTGCAGGCATAGTTCCCTCTTCTATTGTTTCAAAGAGAGGGACTTGGCGCTCTTTTTCTTCACGCTGACTCGGTTCAGCACTCTGAATAGTCGGCTCTACTCGTACTTTTTCACGTTGTAAAAGCCGATCATTTTTCTCTTTAAATGATTCTTCACGTTGTTGTTTGGTACGTTTAACTGATAGCTCTTGCTTAAATTCTCGGATCCAACGAGAAATAATGGTCAACACTTTCATCACCATGGCCCCTGAACGATCAACGACCATCAACCAAGAAAGACCGGTGAATAATGTTATCCCTGTTAATAACAAAGATAACAATAATAATGTTGTTCCCGAACCACCAAAAATTGATTCAAATCCTAAGCCTACCGTTTGCCCAAATATCCCTCCAGCCCCTTCAGGTAAAGTACTGACAAACTTAGATAAACTTAATGTGGATAAACCGCTGGCAGAAGCTAAGGCCATCACTAGTCCGGTTGCTTTAATGACCCAGAAATGCAGTGCACCTTCAGAGTCAGCTTTCTTACCCCAACTAAATAAAAGCCAACCACTAAACGCTAACATCAATGGTGATAAATAAGCTGGAATACCAAAAACAAATAGCAGCATATCAGCTAGCCAAGCGCCAACGATACCACCTCGGTTAACAATTAAGTCACTTGTTCCCGTGGTTGTCCACGCAGGATCCGCTGGGCTATAGGTCCACAGTGATAATAATAAATACCCAGCTAAAGCCAAGGATAATATGAGGGCGGCTTCACGTAAACGAAAGCCAACTGCGCCCGAACTCGCCTGTGGTGAACCCTTTTCCTTGAATCGTGTTGCTTGTACCAAAGTAATATTTCCAATAGAGCCAAGTAATTAAGAGCTGATTTTAGCACAGCTTCTCAACGAATATACTTTACCAAATCAATAGCAGTGAGTACCCTTAGGGAAATTTGAAATTATAAAGGAGCCTCACATGGCTGACAGCAAACATTGCCGCTTACTTATTCTTGGATCTGGCCCAGCAGGCTACACCGCTGCTGTGTATGCAGCTCGAGCGGCACTTGAACCAGTTTTAATTACAGGTATCGAACAAGGCGGCCAATTAACAACCACAACTGACGTTGATAACTGGCCGGGCGATGATCAAGGTGTTGAAGGTCCTGAATTGATGCAACGTATGCAACGTCATGCTGAACGTTTTGGCACCGACATTATCTTTGATCATATTCATACAACTGATTTAAGCCAACGCCCATTCCGTTTAATAGGTGATGCTGGTGAATACACCTGTGATGCACTCATTATTGCGACAGGAGCATCAGCCAAATATTTAGGCATGGAATCAGAAGAAGCATTTAAAGGCAGAGGGGTCTCAGCCTGTGCAACTTGCGATGGTTTTTTCTATAAGAACCAACCTGTGGCAGTAGTTGGCGGTGGTAATACTGCTGTCGAAGAAGCCTTATACTTATCGAATATTGCATCAAAAGTAACGGTTATTCATCGTCGTGATAAATTCAGTTCTGAAAAAATATTAAGCGCACAATTAATTAAAAAAGCCGAAGAAGGCAATGTTGATATTCTATGGAACACTCAATTAGATGAAGTGCTAGGTGATGATGCTGGCGTAACAGGATTACGTGTTAAAAGCACTCTTGATGACAGCACACAAGATGTCCCTGTTCAAGGCGTCTTCATTGCTATCGGTCACAAACCCAATACTGATATCTTTGCAGGTCAATTGGATATGGAACATGGCTACATCAACCAAACACAAGGTACTCAAACGAGCATTCCTGGTATCTTTTCTGCTGGTGATGTCTCTGATCAAATCTACCGTCAAGCCATTACATCAGCCGGTGCAGGTTGTATGGCAGCCCTAGATGCTGAACGCTTTTTAGAAAGCGAAAAATAAAGCTCTAGAAAGTGAGTCTGGCTCCCTGAATTTGCAGGGAGCCAGACCGCTAACACATAATCACTCTGCCTCCTTTTCTGCTTGCTCCACGACACTTAAACTGACACCTTCCTCACCGCTTCTTTTTTAAACTCTCAAATAGTCCATACTGCCAACTTCGGCTCGCAAGAACGATAGTTGTTCCCGTTCTATCGGCGAAGTCTAAGCCTGAATCTCCACTATTAAGCTCTTCAAATTCACTCACTAATTGTGTCAATTTGCGATGAAACACTGCCATTGATTCGCCACTTAACATTCCATTCATGACCACTAATTTTTCGTGCTGGTCTGAAAATTGACTAGCAAAAAAATCTGCTGCGAGTTTTTGTTGAAAAAATTGCTGAATAGGGCCATTTTCACGCCATTTGAAGTTTGTCGAGACCTTTAGTTTTACTCGATTATTCGCTAATAAATCAATTAATTTTAGTCGATCTAACACCGCTAAATAGCGAATACACTGATGCTCGGTAAAATGAAAATATTCTATCAGCTGTACCACGGTCCAATGATTCAGTATGCACACTGTCACTAATAATAATGCGGTGTCATCTGCGATTTCTTGCTCTTGTTGTAATGACAGCTCAGATACTGATGTTGCTGAGGTTTTATTCATTTGCACTACCAAATCAGAGATTTCCATTTCCATCATTTGACAGACTTTATCTAATCTAGAGAGCGAGAAGCTTTGTTCTGAAAAAAGACGTTTCACACTGGCAAGAGACAGTGAAAGTTGTTCCGCCACATCGGCATAGGAGCATCCATGAGATTTCAGTTCTCGTTTTAAAGTATCAATAAGTTGTGTTGTTTGCGCCATCTGCGCTCCCCATGTCAGGATAAAAGGCTACACCACGGTAAAAGTATCACATATCAATACTTTTGGTGTTAACCATTGCTACTCTCTCTCTTAAAGTCGTATTATTTGTTTTTATCTCTATGATGGAGCCTCCCTTTTATCAAGGCAATTTTGCATGAACACATTATTTAAAACTCCCGGTTTCATCGCCTTTATAGCCATGATATTTCTAAATGCTTTTGTGGATTTAGGTCATAAAATCATTATTCAGAATACGGTATTTAAGGTCTATGATGGCTCCACGCAAGTTATCCTAACAGCGATAGTCAATGGCCTTATTTTATTACCCTTCATCCTATTATTTACCCCATCAGGATTTTTATCCGACCGCTTCAATAAACCTAAAATAATGCGTTGGGCTGCCATCGCAGCCGTGGGTATTACCTTGTTAATCACGACGTCATACTATCTAGGTTGGTTCAAACTTGCCTTTGCCATGACCTTTCTATTAGCCGTTCAAAGTACTTTTTACTCACCAGCTAAATACGGTTATATTCGGGAGATCGCAGGCAAACATAATCTCACCTCGGCTAATGGCATCGTTCAGTCTGTCACCATTATTGCCATTCTTTTAGGTATGTTTGCCTTCTCAATTTTATTTGAGATCATACTGCAGATTACCCGTTTAATTCTGAAGAAGATATTATTCGCATTATTGCCCCTATAGGCTGGTGTTTGGTCATCGGAAGTTTATTGGAGCTTTATTTTGCCTTTAAGCTCCCTAGTTTTAGCCCCTCTACCAATAAACAACCTTTTGACTGGAAGCAATACCGTCGAGGAAGGGCCCTCCGCCACAATCTAACACTGCTACGAACAGATCCTGTTATCTGGTTATCTATCATCGGCTTATCTGTTTTTTGGGGTGTATCCCAAGTTGTTCTGGCGACCTTCCCAGCCTTTGCCAAAGAAATGTTGGCTATTAACAGTACCATTGTTATTCAAGGACTGTTGGCTTGCTCAGGTTTAGGCATTATTACAGGCTCACTCTTTGTCAGTAAAATTTCTAATCACTATATAGAATCTGGCCTCGTCCCGCTCGGTGCATTAGGTATGGTTGTGACTTTATTCTTCTTACCTCAACTGTCATCAAGCACTGGCTTAGCAGTCGATATTTTTGCTTTTGGTTTTTTCGGAGGCTTGTTTATTGTGCCTCTTAATTCACTGATTCAATTTCATGCTAAATCAGATCAGTTAGGCATTATTCTCGCCGGAAATAACTGGGTTCAAAATGTGATTATGCTCAGCTTCCTAGCGATTACCGTTGTCTTTTCTCTGGCTTCAATCCACAGTCAAATTTTGCTTAATAGTCTGACTATTGTCACATTAGCCGGAGCATCTTATACGGTATGGAAACTACCTCAATCATTTGTTCGTTATATCTTAAGCCTGCTGTTTTCAGGTAAATATCGTATTAATGTGCAAGGTTTTGAACAGATCCCATCTCAAGGTGCTGTATTGATGTTGGGTAATCACATTAGCTGGTTAGATTGGGCAATGATTCAAATTGCCAGCCCTCGCCCTGTCCGCTTTGTAATGGATAAAACTATTTATCAAAAATGGTATTTAAGATGGTTGTTGGATCTATTTGGTGTTATCCCAATTTCTGGCGCCAGCAGTAAAGGCGCACTGGAAACGATTAATCATCATTTAAAACAAGGCGATGTTGTCTGTCTCTTTCCTGAGGGCCATATCAGTCGGAACGGTCAATTAGCAGAGTTCAAAAAAGGATTTGAGCGTTGTGTTAGTGATGTTGACGGTATTATTCTACCTTTCTATATTCGAGGTTTATGGGGAAGTCGCTTCTCACGTTCAAGCTCTAAATTACAGGTATTACGACAAAGTAATTTACGTCGAGATGTCATTGTTGCTTTTGGTCAAGCAATGCCTATCACAAGCCATGCACCGGCGGTAAAACAAGCCGTATTTGATCTCTCTATAGATACATGGCAGAGTCATACCGAAACGCTACCCACCCTAGCCCATGCGTGGATAAACCGAGTTAAACAAGAAAGAAGTGCAAGCTGTTTAACAGATATTCAAACAAATATGCCCCTGTCACGTCAGCAAACATTAGTCGCTGCCTTATTATTTTCACGCCAGTTCAAAAAGCGTAGTCCGGAACAGAATATTGCTTTATTGCTGCCCACCAGTAGTGCTGGAATAATCGCCAATATGGCTGCATTTATATCGGGTAAAACAGTCGTTAATCTTAATTTCACCTCAACACTTAACGCCTTATTATCTGCGATAACAAAGGCCGAGATTAACACGATTTATACTTCTCGCCGCTTTATTAATAAACTCACTAGCAAAGGCATTGATCTCAGCATTTTATTTGATCATACCACGCCGATCTATCTAGAAGATCTACAGCAAAGTATGAGTAGCCAACAAAAGATAACGGCTCTGATTGCCAGCATTCTATTGCCTACAAAATGGTTAATCCGCACCTATGGGCAGGCCTCAGCCATTCATTCTCCCGCTGCTATTCTTTTTTCAAGTGGCAGTGAAGGTGAACCTAAAGGGGTAGTCTTGTCCCATCAAAATATGATGGGAAATATTAAGCAAGTTTCAGATGTCCTCGACACTGAAGATAAAGATGTGATGGTCGCGAGCTTACCTCTCTTTCACGCCTTTGGTTTAACTGTGACCGGATTATTACCCTTAATTGAAGGTATTCCAGCTATTTGCCACCCTGATCCAACTGATGTATTAAATATAGCTAAAGGGATCAGTCAACATCAAGCAACGGTATTGTGTGGTACCACAACCTTTTTACGCTTATACAACAAAAACAAGCGAGTTCACCCTTTAATGCTTGATTCATTACGAATAGTGATTGCTGGAGCCGAACGTCTCAACCCTGAAATTCGCGATAACTTTAGCCTAAAATTTAGTAAAACCATTTATGAGGGATATGGCACCACAGAAACCACACCGGTTGCTACCGTCAATATTCCAGATCGCCTTACACCTGAAGATTGGCATATTCAAACAGCCAATAAGAGCGGAACGGTGGGCTTACCTCTTCCTGGAAGTAGCATTCGAATTGTAGATCCTGATTCTATGCAAACCCTACCTATTGGTACTGATGGTCATATTTTAATTGGTGGTACTCAAGTGATGCAGGGCTACCTTAATGATCCTGATAAAACAGCGCAAGTCATTGTCGAACTAGATGGGCATCGCTGGTATAAAACGGGAGATAAAGGCCATGTTGATAAAGATGGTTTCCTCATCATCGTTGATCGTTATTCTCGTTTTGCCAAAATAGGGGGGGAAATGATTAGTTTAACCACCATTGAATCAGCCATTATTCCTCACCTCCCTGCTGAAGTAGACATTTTATCAACATCAATCCCTGATGATAAAAAAGGGGAAAAAGTAGCATTATTATTTACTAATACAATTAGTATAGAAACCCTTAAGCTATGCATTAGCCAGTCCGGCTTAACTAGTTTAATGCACCCTAATATCCTAATCCCTGTTGATGCTATTCCTAAATTAGGCAGTGGTAAAAGTGACTTTAACACTGCTAAAAAAATAGCCTTGGCACAGGGGTAAAATAATGTCGCATTCAAATCAAACAGTGATCCTGCTTCATGGCCTAGCAAGAAGTTTTCGATCTATGAAAAAAATGGCTACTGCTCTCGAAAAAGAAGGTTATAACACGCTTAATATTGCCTACCCCTCTACCCAAAAAAAGATTGAGGAACTCGCTGAATCGTCAATAAGTCTGGCATTATCTCAATGTGACAAAGAGTCAACTATTCACTTTGTCACCCACTCAATGGGTGGGATTTTACTACGCCAGTACTTACAGAAACACGCTATTCCTAATATAGGCCGAGTGGTGATGTTAGGGCCGCCCAATAATGGCTCAGAAATTGTTGATCGCATAGGCCATCTTAGCGTGTTCAAATGGATTAATGGCCCAGCAGGGAATCAACTTGGCACCGATAAAAATAGCCTCCCTAATCAGCTTGGCACCGCGCCAGCTAACTTAGGGGTTATTGCTGGAACACGTAGTTTTGATCCCTTTTTTTACTCTATTTTACCGAAACCTCATGATGGTAAGGTCTCGGTTGCAAGTAGCAAGCTTGATGGCATGGATGATCATATTCAACTGCCAACCACTCATACCTTTATGATGTTTAATCGCCATGTCATCAAGCAAGTTCTTCATTTTTTAAAACACGGTGTTTTTGCTCACTAAGATTCTAATCTTTGCAAATGTGCCACCCGTAATGTCGCTGGAGGATGAGAATCATACACTGCCGACACTAATGGGTCAGGAGTCAAAGTGCTCGCATTCTCTTGATATAAAGCTACCAAGGCTGTGATCAAATGTTCACTACTTGATACTGATGCAGCGTAGGCATCCGCTTCAAATTCATATTTGCGAGAGAGTGACGTCATCAAGGGGTGTAAAAAGAAGCTAAATACAGGGATCACCAACATAAATAAAACCAATGCCATTGCATTTGATTGCGACTCAACACCTAAGCCAGTAAAGAACCATGATTCAGCAGATGCCCAGCCTAAAGCAGCCAAGCCACCTAAACTCAACAAAGACATTACGCCCATATTCTTTATGACATGCTTACGTCTAAAATGACCCAATTCATGGGCAAGTACTGCTTCAATCTGGTCTTCATCTAAGGTTTCTAATAAGGTATCAAAAAATACAATACGCTTATTATTACCTAAGCCCGTAAAGTAAGCATTACCATGACCACTACGACGTGATCCATCCATCACATAAATACCTTGGCTTTTAAAACCACAGCGAGCCAATAAACCTTCAACTCGTGCTTTTAAAGCCTCATCTTCAAGCGGTGTAAATTTATTAAATAAAGGGGCAATAAAAGCGGGATAGGCCCACATCATAATGATAGAAAAAGTCATTAATGCTGCCCATAGGTATAACCACCAATAGTCACCGGCGCTATTCATTAGGGACAGAGCCCCCCATATTAAAGGTGCACCGATAGCCAACATCAAAAGTGTTTCTTTGGCCACATCAGATAAAAACAATGCCGGCGTATTATTGTTGAAACCGAAGCCATCTTCTAATACAAAGGTTTTGTACCATGTTAGCGGTAAATCAATCAGTGAACCAATCACAAAAAAGCTCAACATAAACATAATACCTGTTGTCATTTCTGACCAACCCAATGCAAGCCAACTGTCAGATAACAAGGCGAGTCCACCGCCTAATGTCCACACTAGCAACACAACAAAACCTGCAATATTACCAAAGCGATTAAGCTTGCCTTTCGCTACGGTATAGTTTGCCGCCTTTTGATGGGCTGCTAATTCAACTTGTTCTTTAAAGGCTTCAGGCACATTATCTCGGTGTTTATAGACGTATCGGCTTTGCCTTAGAGACAGCCAAAACTCTACCCCAGTCATCAACACAAGCGCAGCCAAAAATATCCATGTAAATTCGTTCATAGTTCTTTCCAAAAAAGTTTTATGTCATGCAGGTTAGCCTTTGATACAATCTCTGGCAAGAAGTTCATTTTAAATAATCAATATAAGACATCTATTATGGCTAAGAGTAAAAAAAACCTCATTTGGATCGACCTAGAAATGACAGGGCTAGACACTAATAATGATTACATTATTGAAATTGCCACTATTGTAACTGATGGTGATTTAAATGTTGTCGCTGAAGGTCCAATGATTGCTATTCATCAATCAGATGAAATATTAGAGGCAATGGATGAATGGAATACTCGCCAACACGGCAAGTCAGGTTTAGTCGATCGCATTAAAGCAACAAAGGTCACTGAAGCCGAAGCTGAACAACAAACTCTCGACTTTTTAAAAGAACATGTGCCCGCTGGTGTATCCCCAATGTGTGGAAATAGTATCTGCCAAGATCGCCGTTTCATGGCGCGCATTATGCCTGAATTAGAAGCTTATTTTCATTATCGTAATCTTGATGTCAGTTCATTAAAAGAGTTGGCGCGTCGCTGGTCTCCTAAAGTTGAAAAGAGCTTCAAGAAGAAATCATCACATCTTGCTATGGATGATGTAAAAGACTCTATTCGTGAACTTCAGCATTACCGCGAACACTTTATTAAAAAGCCCGAGTAATTTTAAAACACGCTTCGTCACACACAGCAGGAAAAGAGTTTCACCACTCCTTGCCATCAGATTCCATACTGCTGACAACTCTTTAGCTTATCCTGAGTGATGGAGTAAACAGTAGAAACTTACAGTCGCTGCTGTGCAGCTCAACTGAGTGACTAGATGAAAGCCCCAGTGCCTAATGGCATTGGGGCTTTTTTGTTAAGTGCGTAGCTAAACTGCACATAGCTGTAATGTTTACACTATGCATAATTATGGATACAATCATTTAAAGTCCAAATGAATAGGGATATTAGGATTAGTTTCACCTTTTTGTTCACATGAGTACAGGACTGTTCTATATGATTAAAATTGCAACACTCCTTGGTCTCGCATTCCTAGTCAACTCCCCTATATATGCGGCTGACGTTCTTGATGAACCTATTCGGCCAATTACAATCCCTGATATTACTGACCCGCAAATGGTAGACCTTGGTCACAAACTTTTTCATGAAATGCGGCTCTCTTTAAACGGGACCATTTCGTGTGCTAGTTGCCACTCTTTATCCACTGCCGGTATGGATGGCTTAGTCGAGTCCATCGGGGTTAATGGTCAATTAGGCGGAATTAATACGCCGACAGTCTTCAATAGTCGTTTAAATTTTAGACAGATGTGGGATGGGCGAGCTTTCAACTTAATGGAGCAAGTTGAAAAACCCATATTAAATCCAAAAGAAATGGGCTCTAACTGGGCTCATATTCTAAATTTTTTACAGAACGACCCTCCCTATTTAAAGCTTTTTTCCAGAACATTCTCGGACGGCCTCACTCAAAATAATGTTAAAAAAGCACTGGTTGCTTTTGAAGAAACATTGTTGACACCCAATAGCCGTTTTGATCGCTATTTAATGGGCGAAGCAGATGCCATCACTGTGGATGAATTGATGGGGTATAGTCTGTTTAAAGAATATGGCTGCATCTCATGCCACCAAGGAATGGCTGTGGGGGGTAACCTATTCCAAAAGCTTGGTTTAATGAAAGATTACTTTTCTGATAGAGGTAATATTACTACTGCAGACTTAGGCCGTTTTAATGTTACCCAGAAGGAAAAAGATCGACATGTATTTAAAGTACCCAGCTTGAGAAATATTGAGCTCACGGCTCCATACTTTCATGATGGTTCGATTAACACCCTAGATTCTGCCGTAAGAGTGATGATGGTTTATCAATTAGGCATAAAACCTATCGAAACAGATATCCAACTTATTGTTAAGTTTTTAAGGACATTAACAGGTGAATATCAAGGTGTTCCGCTAAACAATGAGTAAATCAACCTTCTATTTTGTAGTCTTTAGCTCGCTGTTCTTTGCTGTAGCTGCATGGTTCTCGATTAATCATCATAGTGACCATGAATCGCAACAAATAAAAATTGTCCAAATTAGAAACCTACAGAACGAAACCCATGACTTAGTAAGAAATACACTATTAGCCGAAACAGGTTCTATTAAACACTTTGATTATTTGGCCAGTAGTGAACAAAATATCCATGCCATGATTATCCAAGACGAGATTACAGGTCGTGATTATGATGAGTTTCTACTTGCCATTAGTCAAATAATGGAAACATCATCTCAAATAAGATCTATCTCTGCTGTTTACCATAATTCTCTGTTATTTTTTCCTAAAGGTTTATCTTTTTTTCGACATGACTGGGCCGCCAGCGCCCCTTCCCAATTCCTTATTGAATTGGATGTATTAGAACGCAATGTGATGCAGTTTAATAGTGTCGCATCGAACAAACAAAGCCTAGAAAATATAAGTTCTCAAATTGAATCGTTACGACTCAATACTAGTACTTTGCCTGAAAAAATGGCTGAAGAAGTAAGTCGGTTGATGCAACACGCCCAAACCTTAGTTAATTCTTCCTACCAACTTCGGCTGTTACATTCTCAATTACTCAGTAATCAATTAAGTATCTCAGCACAACACTTAATAGATTTTTACAATACTTCTATTCAGCATACAATCCAACAAGAAAATAAATTGGTTGAGCGGTTTTATCTCATCTTTCTCATCATTATTATGCTGGCCGTTCGTTTCTGGTGGAAACACCAACAAAAAATGGTTGCAGAACTGCATATTCAATCTGAACAGTTAAAATTCATGGCTCACTATGATGAGCTGACTCAATTGCCGAATCGAACACTCTTTGCCGACCGCTTTAAGCAAGCTGTTGCTCACAGCAAGCGTACCGACACAATGATCGCCATTTGCTTTCTTGATTTAGATAACTTCAAACAAGTGAATGATAACTATGGTCATGATGTGGGTGACGAATTATTAAATGAAGTGGCTAACCGTATCAAAATGATTCTCCGAGAAGAGGATACAATTTCACGACAAGGGGGCGATGAGTTTGCCATATTGTTACGGGATATTGAGTCATACCAACAATGCGAAATAACACTTGCTCGCATCAATCAATCAATAGCCGAACCTTATCTCATTGATGATGCCCTTCATCACATTAGCGCTTCCATCGGCTACACTCTCTACCCTCTTGATGATGCAGATTTGGATACCTTACTGCGGCATGCCGATCAAGGTATGTACCAAGCCAAGTTGGCGGGTAGAAACCAACAAATATTATATAATGCCACTTCGGATAAGCTAGCAATAGACAATCAAGTGAGGCATCAAGAAATCAAGCAGGCCTTATCTCATCAAGAACTTCATTTGTATTACCAACCTAAAGTGAATATGAAGACAGGCGAGGTGTTTGGCGTTGAAGCATTGATTCGTTGGATCCACCCCGTGAAAGGTGTGATCCCCCCACTAGATTTCCTACCTCTGATCGAAGGCACTGAGTTAGAGATACAAATAGGTGACTGGGTGATTAATGAAGCATTGTCACAAATGGATCGCTGGCAACAACAAGATATTAAGCTAAAAGTCAGCATTAATATTTCTTCTCATCACCTACAATCTCCCATCTTCTTCAATCAATTGAATGAAGCATTAGAACGTCACCCCGAGGTTAAATCTCAATGCTTGCAGTTAGAAATATTGGAAAGCACTGCATTAGGCGATCTAGAAGCTATCAGCGGTATCATTAAAAGCTGTCAAAACATACTCGGTGTCGATTTTGCTTTGGATGATTTTGGGACAGGCTACTCCTCGTTAACCCACATGAAAAACCTATCGGCTAATACCATTAAAATAGACCAAACCTTTGTTCGTGATTTATTAGATGATCCAGATGACTACAGTATTATCGAAGGTATTATTGGTTTAGCAAAAGCCTTTCATCGTGACGTGATTGCTGAAGGAGTTGAAACCAACGGTCACGGCATTATGTTACTGATTATGGGCTGCGATGAGGCACAGGGTTATGGCATATCACGACCACTCTCTGCTGATGCTATTCCATCATGGCTGGCTAATTACACCCCTAATAAATTTTGGATGGACTATGCGTCACGGCACCTTTCCGAACAAGAACAAAAACTCACCTTACTAAAATTAACCACAGAACATTGGTTTAACAATTTTCGTAATGACATACTCTCAATGGAAGAGCGAGGAAGTGATCGACATTTTTTAAAATGTCATCTTGGCGAATGGCTCCCTCGTCTTGAACAAGAAAAGACCTTCGATAAATCATGGTTAGATGAGGTTAAACTGGCACATGGTAAATTATTTACCTTGGCCAATAATTTAGTATCCAAACAGGAAGCTGGAGACGTTAATGCTGTTCGCCATGGACTGACAGAATTGAATACTCGTTATGATGAGGTCTTATTTATTTTGGAAGAGTACACTCATGACTCGGGCAGCCAGAAAGCGTAAGCACCACGGTATTTTAAGTGCCGATCACGCCACCATCATCTTTAGTAATTAAGACTGTAGCTGAACGGGGGCGGCCTTTTCTCTGGTGATCAGGCCAATTACTGGCGGCATTAGGATTCTCTGCTGATTTTTTGACTCCCTGTTGTTTTAAAACCTTCGGCACATCACCCGGATGCTGAATATTAACCCACATCGTTTTTAAATCAGGGGTCATCACTACTCCGGTTACTTCACAGCCTACTGGTCCAGTTAAAAACCGCCGCGTTTCACCAGTATGAGGATCAACTGCCAACATTTGATTATTACCAAATTGGGCAAACTCCCCCGTATTTAACTTGCTGGCACTTACATCTGTTTGCAGCCACAACACACCTCGACTATCAAACATTAAACCATCTGGATTCGCATAGCGATCACCGTTAATCGTACTTTGCTCTGCTTCATCACCCGCGAGAGCAAAAACATCCCAAGTAAAATCAAGGCTTGTTGCATCCTGCTCCATCAGTTTAATGATATGGCCAAAGCGATTATCATTGCGAGGGTTAGCAGCATTCGCTGTAGGCTTGCCCTCTTTACCTCGACGACTATTATTTGTCATAGATACGAACACATCTTGTGAATCAGGCTGAACACTAATCCATTCAGGCCGATCCATTGCTGTTGCCCCAAGCGTATCCGCTGCTAATCGAGCATGCACTAAAACATCAGCCTGATCATCAAAGCCATTTTCACTAGTCAGCCCTAATTGACCATAAATTAACGGCAGCCACTCTCCTGTTCCATCGTCATTAAAGCGAGCCACATGCAAGACACCGTCATCAAGTAGATGACCATGATGCATGCCTTGACTACCATCCCAACTATCTCGACTAATATATTTATATACATATTCAAATTGGGAATCATCGCCAGAATAAAAGGCAATACGGCCATCTCCACCAACTTTGCAAGCCACATTTTCATGTGCAAACCGCCCCAATGCCGTACGTTTAACTGGCTTACTCTGTGGAGTATAGGGATCAAACTCAATGACCCAGCCAAAACGGTTCACTTCATTGGGATGTTTGACGGCATCAAAACGTTCATCATGTTGATGCCAGCCATAATAACTCTCTTTAATATCGTAACGCTTAAATGCCTTTTTCTGTTTATCACTTAACCCCGTTTTTGTTGATAAATCAAAATAACCATTAAAGTTTTCTTCGCAGCTTAAATAGCTTCCCCACGGGGTTTTACCATTAGAGCAGTTATTCAAGGTTCCTCGAATTTCTTTGCCCTCAGGATCGGCTTGTGTTTGGATATACCGTGAACCTGCAACAGCGCCAGATACGGATATAGCCGTTGTAGCAGTGAGTCGACGTGCATAGCTTGATGGTCGAACAATCTGCCAGCCTTGCTCCGTTTTCAGCACCTCAATAAGAGATACACCATGGGCATATTGTTCTTTTAATGTTTTCTCTGCACTATAGTGTTCAATCGCATCAAAAACGCCACCATCACTATGTAATATCTGGGCATCAATATACTCATGATTCATCACCAATAAGCCATGCTGACCTGACTCTAAAGGATAAAACTGTATGGCATCATGGTGCATCCCTGCTTGTTGCAATTGCTCGGCGGCAGTATTCGATCCATCCATCTTAAACTCTGGTCCAGCTGAAATAGGATCACCCCAACGATAAAACACTTCAGCATGATATCCATCAGCAACGATCACTTCATCCACTAGATTGGCTATAGGAATAGCCTTAAACCCTAATAGTCTCGTCATGCTCTGCTGACTATTAGGGCTCACTTTTGTTTGAGCCAATACTGGCGAGAGTGATGCTGACAGTAATGCCCCCACCCCCACCTGCAAAACTTGCCGACGAGATAAGCGTGCCTCGATCATCTCAGCCATTGACGGCTTGATTACTCTTTTTGGGCTCATTTAGACTCCGTTCCACGATGTTGTTCTAGCGCCCATACAATATGTTCTCGCACAATATCTGATTCATCATCTAATCGTGCTTCTAATGCCTTAATAATCTCAGGGCTGGTCTTAGCATTGCCTAGTGCTATAGCAATATTTCGTAACCAACTCTGATGCCCTATTCGTCTAATAGGACTGCCTTCTAAGCGTGATAAAAACGCCTGTTCCGTCCACGCAAAAAGATCGATTAGTTGTGGTGCATCTAGGCCTTGCCGAGGGAAATAGTCTGATTCTGTCGTTGCTTGAGCAAACTTATTCCATGGACAAATTAACTGGCAATCATCACAACCATAAATTCGGTTGCCCATCATCGGTCTAAACTCTATTGGAATAGTTCCTTTTAACTCAATGGTGAGATATGAAATGCAACGCCTTGCATCCACTCGGTAAGGCTCAACAATGGCCTGTGTAGGGCACACATCAATACACGCCTCACATGAACCACAATGATCACTTGTTGATTGAGTTAGGGGCAGAGGTAAGTCCGTATAAATTTCTCCTAAGAAGAAATAAGAGCCATGTTCTTTATTCAATATATTGCTGTGTTTCCCTACCCAGCCAATTCCAGACTTCTCGGCTAAAGCTTTTTCCATTACAGGGGCGCTATCACTAAACACCCTGAAGCCCATATCAGCGACTTCTTCACTAATTTTAGTGGCGAGCTTCTGTAATCGCCGTCGCATCAACTTATGATAGTCTCGCCCCAAGGCATAGCGAGAAATAAATCCTAATTGATCATTCTCCAATACTGACCACGGTTCCGCAGCAGTGGCGGGTAGATAATCCATTCTGACACTGATCACCCTTATCGTATCAGTGACTAACTCCGCTGGTCGCGTACGTTTTGTGCCATGTTTTTCCATATAATCCATTTCACCGTGAAATCCTGCCGCCAACCACTCCCTTAATTGTCCTTCTGTTTTTGACAAATCAATATCACTCACTCCAAGCTGCTGAAAGCCAAGAGATTGTGCCCATTGTTGCATTTTTAGTTGCAAGTTATTCATTGTCAAAGCTGTATTTTTTTCACTCATGCAGGCTATTATAGGCGACACGACATACTTTTCTTGGAAAATAGCATGCTTAATTTAAACTTACCCCATGATTTATATACTTCAAAACAAACACGTGAACTCGATCTATTAGTAACTGAACAACATAATGTTTCTACGGCTAAATTAATGGCGCGAGCAGGATCAGCGGCCTTAGCGACCATTAAGAATAAATGGCCTCAAGCAGAACGATTACTTATTATTAGTGGCACAGGAAATAATGGCGGTGATGGGTTTGAATTAGCACGTCAAGCAGTTGAAGCAAACTACCGTGTTGTTGTATTTCAAGTGGGTGAAGATAAACTTGGCACAGAAACAATGGCGGCGCGTGATGCCTTATTAGCAACCGGCATTCAAGTACAACAATTTGAAGGATCATTCCCTTCTACGGATGTTATTGTTGATGCCCTACTGGGTACCGGTTTAAACCGTATTATTGAAGGTGAATATAAAGCCGCAATTGAAGCGATTAACAAGAATAAACGTGCACCCGTACTCTCCCTAGATGTTCCATCAGGTCTTCATGCAGATACAGGTAGTGCAATGGACATTGCCGTTAAAGCAACGACATGTCTAAGCTTCATTGGTTTAAACAAAGGTTTATTCATCGGTGAAGGCCCTAATTACAGTGGCACAGTTTGTTTTGATTCATTACAAATTCCCTCTGCTCTATACAAAAAATTCCCACCTATTGCCCGTCGCGTTAGTTTAGAAATTGATGGGGCTCGTTTAGCGCCAAGAGAACGTACCGGTCATAAAGGTTTATATGGTCACCTACTTATTATTGGTGGCGATCATGGTATGCCAGGTGCCGCTCGTGTTGCAGCTGAAGCCGGTGCGCGCGTTGGAGCAGGTTTAATCAGTATTGGTACACGGGAAGTTCATAGCCCAATTCTAAACCAAGCTCGCCCTGAACTCATGTGTTACGGCGTTGAAGATACCAATGACATCACACCTTTAATTAAAAGAGCGAACTCATTAACCGTTGGCCCAGGTTTAGGACAAAGTGCTTGGAGTGAATCATTATTCAATAAAGCCATTGAAAGCAATCTACCGATGGTTGTCGATGCCGATGCCTTAAATATGCTGAGTAAAAACCCAAAACACTATGATAATTGGGTTTTAACTCCTCATCCTGGTGAGGCAGCACGATTATTAGGTTGCTCTTCTGAAGAAATCCAAGCTGATCGCTTTAAAGCAGTTCAAGAATTACAAAACCGCTATGGTGGTATCGCAGTATTAAAAGGTTCTGGAACCTTGATTTATAATGGTACTGCTCCAACACGCCTGTCTACATGGGGAAATCCTGGAATGGGTAGTGGTGGTATGGGTGATGTCCTTGCCGGCATTATTGGGGGGCTTCTCGCTCAAGGTTTCCCGCCAATGGAAGCGGCATGTGTTGGCGTAACCTTACACGGTATGGCAGCAGATAAAGCGGCTGAACAAGATGGTGAACGAGGCATGCTCGCCATGGATCTTATTCCTCATCTTAGACATTTAGCCAATCTTATCTACTAGTTAAACTTTAATCATCTTGTCATCCCATCAAGGATGGCAAGATGAAATAACACTCTCATCATGATTTTAGACAACGAAACTGCAACACTTAAACTCGGCCAACAAATTGCTTTAAATTGCCCGAGCCAGCACTTCACCATTCATCTTGAAGGTGAACTCGGTGCAGGCAAAACAACGTTGACTCGCGGTTTATTACGGCAGTTAGGCCACCAAGGTAATGTAAAAAGCCCAACCTATACCTTAGTGGAACATTATAATTTGTCTGGACGGCCTATTTTCCATTTCGACTTATACCGTTTAGCCGATCCTGAAGAGCTGGATTATCTAGGCTTAGATGATTATCTCAGTCATAACTCATTGTGTCTTATTGAGTGGGCAAGCCAAGGACAAGGTTTCTTGCCTAAAGCCGACCTGATAATCACATTAACTTACCATGACCACCGTAGGCAGGTAGAATTGACCGCACTTTCCCCTCTAGCAGAGAAAATGTGTGACGCCATAGAACTTTAACCGTAAAAAGTACTCTTACTGACATCTTTATTCAAATACTTGGCAAGCTTTTCTGCCAAGATGGTTTCATTTCTAGGCGAGGAAAACAGACACTAAATGAGAACAGTTTGAACAATCAGATAAACTAAAGCGTTTTCGTACTCAGGTCTCACTTGATTTTTATTGCCCACAACCACACAATACCCACAGCAATTTTTCTAATCATAGAACAGCACAAAATAGGAATGACAATTATGCTCCGTTTGTTATTGAGCTTACTTCTACTCATTACAACAGCAACTGCATGGACAGCAGAACTAGATGGAATTCGTTTATCTCAATCTGAGAACGATACTCGTCTTGTTTTTGATCTCAATAACAGCATTAATTACAAAATTTTCCCCCTGAGCAATCCTGATCGTATTGTGATCGATTTACTCAGCACCAGTAAACCCCAGAATTTACGCCTACCTAGTCTTGATAAGTCTTTTATCAAAGCGATTCGTTATGCAGTGTGGGATAAACGAACGTTGCGAGTGGTACTGGACGTTAAGTCGCCACTGACTTTTGAGAGTCAAAAATTAGGGCCGAGCCAAAACCATCCCTATCGTCTGGTCGTCGATCTTCACTCTGCGACAGCTATTGAGCCTGAAAAAGCAGCACCACTGCCAGAGCAAGTTGCTCGCGAAGAAGTGAGGTCGCAGCCTTCGAATCCTATAACGCCTCCCCTTACCATCCCTAAACAGGAAGAAGTCGTGACAGCCCCAACAGCGGTTGTGCCAGTCAAAACGATTAAAACACTAGAACGCCGAGATATTGTTATTGCCATTGATGCTGGTCATGGAGGTCAAGATTCAGGCGCGCTGGGTCGACGAGGAACACAGGAAAAAGATGTCGTTTTAGCCATTGCCAAACGCCTTGCCAGATTGGTCGATAAACAAGCAGGAATGAAAGCCTATTTAACCCGTGATCGTGATGTTTTTATACCATTACGCCACCGTATTAAACGCGCTCGAGATAACCATGCCGATATGTTTATTTCTATCCATGCTGATGCCTTTAAAAATAAAAATGCTAAAGGTGCATCTGTCTTTGTATTGTCTGATCGTGGTGCCAGTAGTGAAGCGGCACAATTATTAGCAGACAAAGAAAATGCCGCCGATTTAGCTGGCGGGATCAGTCTAGAAGACAAAGATGACTTGCTCGCCTCGGTTCTGCTCGACTTATCTCAGACCGCAAGTTTAGAAGGTAGTTTAGAGGTAGCTAATACGATTCTTGCAGGGTTAAAACGAGTGGGGAATGTCCACAAAAAACATGTCGAATCTGCCTCTTTTGTTGTTTTAAAGTCGCCTGACATTCCCTCTGTCTTAGTAGAAACTGCTTTTATTTCTAACCCGAGTGAAGAAAGCAAGCTAAAGAGTAGTAGTCATCAAAATAAATTAGCACGTGCAATCATGTCAGGTATTAGAAATTACTTTCAACGTAACCCCTTACCCGGTAGCGCGCTGTCTCAGCAACACATTGTCAGTCGCGGTGATAATTTAAGTACTATATCCCAACGCTATCAAGTCTCGGTTGCCATGCTAAAACAACACAATAATTTGGCTAGCTCGCAGCTTAAAATCGGTATGATTTTAGTCATTCCCTAAGCTGTTTACCCTATGACAACTAGTAACCGAATTCACGCTCTTCCTCTCCACCTCGCGAATCAAATTGCAGCAGGAGAAGTTATTGAGCGACCTGCATCTGTGGTTAAAGAACTCATTGAGAATAGTCTTGATGCCGGTGCAACACTGATTGATATTGAGATTGAATCTGCCGGCAATCAATTAATCCATATTCGAGACAATGGCAGCGGCATTCACCCTGATGACCTCCCCCTCGCGCTGAGTCGTCACGCCACCAGCAAATTACACTCTAGCCAACAACTCAGTCATATTTCTAGCTTGGGTTTTAGGGGAGAAGCCTTACCTAGTATTACCTCTATCTCACAACTCACCATTACCTCACGCCAAGCAGATAGTGATTATGCGTGGTCCCTTAATGGTGAGACCAATGAAATAGCACCCGCATCTCATCCTCACGGCACAAGTATTGAGGTCCGTGATTTATTTTTTAATCTACCCGCACGTCGTCACTTCTTACGAAGTAATAAAACAGAACAACACCATATTTTGACCACGCTTCAACGTTTGGCCCTTAGCCAGTTTGAAGTTGGTTTTAATTGTAAGTTATCAGACACTCAGCAGTTAAAACTTCCTGCCGCAATTACATCAGCCCAGATTCAGCAACGTTTGGCGAAAATATGTGGCAAAAACTTTATTGAAAATAGTGTCTATTTACAGCAGCAATACACTGATATTGGTTTAAAAGGTTGGCTTGTCAAAGCCGACGCTCATCGCGCTCAAACAGATGTTCAACATTTCTTTATTAATGGAAGAGTGATCCGCGATCGTGTTATTAACCATGCCATTAAACAAGCCTATGGAGATAGCATTCCTGCTGGTCGCCAAGCGGCCTATGTTTTATATCTAACAATCCCTCTTGAGAGTGTTGATATCAATGTTCACCCCACCAAACATGAGGTGCGCTTTCGAAATGCTCGCTTGATCCATGGACTTATTACCTCTGCCTTACAAGAAGCTTTAGAGCAAGCTCCTAGCACTGATATTAAGCCTGAGAACACGGTTAATGACGCCTCATATATCCCTGACCAAATAGCTGAGACAAGCAAACCTTACCAGTCATCCCTTACTAAAATAGACCAGAAGCACTCCTCCTTTGGCCATATCATCACACTGTTAGAACAGCGTTATGCTCTTAGCCAATCTGCCCAGCATGGCCTATTATTAATCGATCTTCAACTTGCTGACCAGTCACTGCGACGTCAACAACTTCATCACTCCTTGGCAACTAATACCCTAAAAAAACGTCCCATCCTTGTGCCAATTAAAATTGACTGTAATGCCTCTGAAATCAAGTTGGCCGAACACTACTCAGCAGAACTAGCTCATATTGGAGTTGAATTACAACTAACAGAGCATACCGTGATTGTTAAGACCATTCCCGCTCTTCTAGCCCAGTCCAAACCGAAAGAACTCGTTACCTCTCTCCTTAACGCATTACAGAGCAAAGGGAGTCCAGCAGAGCAATTTGAAGAGGTATTGCAGCAGCATTTGCCATTAATCGCTATTCAACAGCTTGAAGATGCCCAATACCTTATTGAACAGCTTGAAGATTCTCCCACCGAGGTTAATTGGTGTAAACAACTTGATCAACAAACACTTAATAGCTTATTCTCAAGCTAATGACTCTTTAATTTAAGGTAATTAGAATGGCATCGAAATCTTTCCCCTCCCTCATACCTGCATTTCTGGCCTTACTCATCATCATTCTATTTGCTTACTTGATTTATACCGATCTAGAGTCAACTCGCACTGAGCACACGCTCACTCCCCCTATTGAGATAATTGAAGTTCCTGAGACGCTGCCTTTGACCATTATCAACCAACAGGATGCAGCACCCGATAGTGAGCAAATAATCGAGCAAGAAGCCCAGCAGTTCGTTGAGAACCTTAGCCCAGTGACCACAGAAGATACGCGAATAAAAATAAAAGAAGGGGACGATCAGTTTGCCCGCCAAGACAGCATCATCAGCTTAGCGGATATAGAGCACCGCCACACCACTCTCAATGAACTAATTCAAGGTCCAACACTTACTGACGACATTATTATCACCATTAGCCATCAAACAGAACAACGACAGCTCACAACACTGGCAGAATTGAGTAAGACGATTGAAGATCAGACTGTCGCCATCACGATATTAACGGCTGATGGACAGACTTTTACACGACCTTTAGCTGAGCTAATTAGTCAAAATATTGTGGCTGTCGATGAAGAAATCACGCTTATTTCAACAAAAACACAGACCATCACAACGCATTATAGTGAGTTAGCCTCGCTTGATATTCCTGCTGATAGCCCACTCAATGTAACGCTAGAGCAAGAGAATAAACAAATAGCGCTTAAAGATATTATCCCCTTAGATGAACAAGTCGATGATGCTTTATTCTACCTCCACCGTGTTACTGAAAAGGATAGTCAAGGCTTATGGGGCATTATTCAAGCAGGATTAATTGATAAGTTTAGACAGGGGCTAGCGATTAAAGGCGTCAATCAAAATAAAGAGATCGTATCTGCCGTTATTCCCGAAGATGCTGATGAAAAACTTAACTCTGGTTTAAGTTCTTTCTTAGGTAAAATACTCAATGAAAAAGTAGATAATAGTTATATCTATAACTTTGAGTCTGACACCATGGGTCGTGATGCTAACCTTATTCAACCGGGACAGCAACTTGTGTTGATTACATTTCAAGCCGATGATTTGGCAAGGATTTATCAATTCTTCTCAGCAAAACGTAATCAAGGTATTCAAACCTTTGCGATCACTGACTAATGCTAGACCTTATTTTTTTAGTTATTGTAGGTCTTATCATCGCAGCAGCATTTATAGTGGCTAAAAAAGATGATTAGTCCGTATTCTTAGAACGTTTAATACTACGACTCCTTCTTGGTAAAACGTCCATAACGCAACATAATACTTGGCAACACTAAGAGATTAAGTACTGTTGATGAGATTAAACCACCAATAATAATACTGGCCATAGGCCCCATTACTTCTCGCCCAGGACTATCAGAGTTAAGTGCTATCGGTAACATAGCTAAAGCAGTTACCAGTGCTGTTATCAAAATAGAAGGCAGTCGTTCTTTTGCACCATTAATTGCTGTTTCAGCATTCCATGGCCGTCCTTCCTCAACGACTAAATAATGATAATGAGACACTAACATTATCGAATTACGCAATGTAATACCAAACAAGGTAATAAAGCCCACTAAAGAACCTATCGATAACACGCCATTGGTCAATAACACGGCAATCACTCCACCGACCAAAGAAAAGGGCAAGTTGATCAATACTAAAGCCATATTACGTACACTTTGTAAGGCAACATAGAGCAATAACAATACCGCTATACCAGCCAAACTTGAGTGCACAATCAAGTCTTCGCGTGATTGAGCTTGGGCAACAGCTGCCCCAGTAAACTCAGGATAAATATTCGCAGAAAACTCTACTTCATCACGAATAGTTTCTTTTAAATCTGCAAAAAATGAGGTGAGATCTCGACCGGTCACATTGCATGTCACGGTCTGCAATCTCTGAGCACCAGCATGAAGGATCATATAGCGGCCTGACACTTGTTTTATTTCAGCAATATCCTGTAATGTTAATAACACGCCTGCTGGCGTAGTAATCGGCAAATTTCGCACATCATCAGGCTGTCTGCGCTGTGCTTCTGGCAACACCACAACCACATCAAAGACACGGTTCCCCTCTTGTACCTGTCCTACAACAGTCCCTTCAAAGCCAGCTTGCACAACCTTCATCACATCAACAGGTTTCAAGCCCCAATAGGCTAATTCATCTAATAATAAACGCACTTCTAATTGAGGTTCACCCGGTGGCGCACGTAATTGCACATCTGTTGCGCCTTCAATTCCACGCATAACAGCAGCAACTTGTTGTGCCTTATGGTCTAGCTCAACTAGGTTTTTACCATATATATTCACTACAACAGGCGAGGTATACCCCGAAATAGTTTCATCAATTCGCTCTGTTAAGAAGGTGTTCACTTCAGAATTAATGCCCGGAAAAGACTCTAATACTTCACGAATTTCATCTAAAACAGCTTGCTGCTCAGGCCCATCTAATGGCACTAAATCAATTTCATATTCACTATAATGTGTACCAAAGGTATCAGCGCCTCGCTCAGCTCGACCCGCCCATTGAGAAGTTGATCTCACCCCCTCAATCTCTGCAACACGCTTTTCAATCTGGCCACCAATCCTCAGAGATTCTTCAATTGATGTTCCAGGAATACTTGCGGTGTGAATAATATAATGGCCTTCTCGTAACTCTGGTAAAAAGCTCCCGCCTAATAAAGGCAAAATCGCCAAACCTGTTACACAAAATGCCAGTACACTAGAAAAAACAGTTTTAGGATAACGACTGACTAAGCCTAATATCCAGCCATAAATAGGATTTAAGAATCGAACTAAAGGAGGCTCTTGATCACTTAATTTTCCCCAACGCGTTAATAAAATATGACATAAGGCTGGAGTCACCGTTAATGCGACCGCCAAGGAAGCAAAAATAGCTAAAATATAAGCTTCACCCAATGGTTGGAACATACGTCCTGCCACGCCACTTAAGGTCAGTAAGGGGACAAATACCAGCATAACAATAAAGCTCGCATAGACCACCGAACTACGTACTTCCATTGAAGCATCAAACACCACGGTCATACTTGATTTTGGTGAGGCTAAGGCTGAATTTTCACGTAAGCGCCTAAAGATATTTTCGGTATCAATAATGGCATCATCAATCACTTCACCCAAGGCAATAGCCAAACCACCTAACACCATAATATTGATATTAACGCCCATCTCTAACAGCACGATCAATGCTGCAAATAAAGATAATGGAATGGCCGTGATTGAAATTAGTGCCGTGCGTAAATTAAATAGAAATAACACCAACACCAACATGACCAAGCCACCACCGACCATTAAATGTTCACGGATATTATCTAGTGATGATTCAATATAGTTTGCTGGCCGAAATAAGTCATCGTGCAGGGTCACACCATCAGCTTCAAACCCCGCTTTAAACTCTTCTAGCGCCGCTTCAATACCATGAGTTACTGCGAGGGTATTAGCCTTATATTGACCAATCACCATCAAGACTACCCCTGGCTTACCTGCAATCGCCGCTCCTCCAATCGCTGGAGCAGGGCCTGACACCACCGTTGCAACATCAGATAAGGTAATAATGCCACTCTCTGTTTGGCGTAATACAATTTTACCTAAGTCCTCAGCCACCATCGGCTGACCGGTGACTCTTAACATCATCCGCTGATTACTATTTTCTATATAACCACTTGCCATCACTCCTGTGGCGAGTTTGGCTGCTTCAGTCACCTCATCTATCGAAACCCCATATAGGGTTAATTTCTCGGTATTTAGCTGAATTTGTAATTGTTTTTCTTCTCCACCAAAAACATTGATGTCCGCCACACCCTCAACACTCAATAGGCGTGGTGATAAGGTCCAATCCACTAAAGCACGCAATGCCATTAAATCGTGCTGGTCAGAGCTCAAACCAATGGTCATGATCGTGCCCGATGAAGATTCCAAGGGAACCATTAATGGGGGGCCAATATCTACGGGTAATGCACCTGTTAAGCCTAGTAGTCGCTCAGATACTAACTGCCGATCTAAATAGATATCAGTACTGTCATAAAAAGTGAGGATCACCACCGACAAACTCGGGATAGATTGAGATCGAATCGATTCCGTTCCTACCAATCCGCCTAATGCATTTTCTAAGGGTTGAGTAACCAATACTTCAACTTGCTCAGCAGTCAGACCTTGGGCTTCTGTTTGAATAATGACCTGTTTAGGAGCAAATTCAGGGAAAATATCTAAACTTGATCGTGATATTTTGTAGATCCCATAGCCCATGAGCAGAATAGCTAAGGCAACAACAACACCTCGAAAACGAACAGAAAAAGCAACAACATGTGACAGCATGATTAATCTCTAAAATAAGGTAATAGTGAAGAAGAAGTACAACTCAGCTCTCTAATCATCATCTTCATCTAATATCTGCCATCTAAACTCTTCTGATAACAACATCTGAGCACCTTGAATAACTAATTGTTCTGCTGCTTGAATCCCGCTTTCAATAATCACCCCGCCCTCTGTTGCAATTCCTGTTTGCAGTGAACGTCGCTGATAAAGATCCTCGTCTACTTGGATATACGCCCAAGCTTGGCCTTCGTTCCAGACCATCGCACTATCAGGAATAAACACCCCTGATACTGGTGTTTTCCCCAGAGAGAACCATGCCTCTAAACGCATTCCTTCTCGTAGGTTTGCACCTGCTGTCTTAAAGAAATATGTTTCTCCTTGTGAGTTTTGTTCAGAAATTCTTGCTGGTGAAACTAAATATGCTTTACGTGCTGATTGTTGTTTCCCATTGCGAGCAACACGAATTATGCTGACATCATCTGGTAGAAATACTCCTACAGGTAAGGTCACCAGTAATAAACTATCTTTATAGGTTAAAAGTCGTTGCCACGCTTTCGAATTTTTTTCTAAGAGCCAAGCAGCCACCTCTTGTCCCCATAGATGATTAATCTCATCTTTGGCCGCCTGCACATTCGCTTTGAGTAATCTACTTTCTGCTCTCGCCTCGTCTAAAGCAGCCTGAGCAAGATTAATGTTTTTAGCGGCTGTACTTCTGGCAAGCGACTTTAAACGCTTAAGTTCCATCACTCTAGAATTTTCTACCACAGTAGCGACATTAGCCTCTGATAGAGTTTGAAAATAATGGTTCCGCAATTTTAAAAGTGCTTGTAAACCTAAGACCTTAGCCATAGCCTTTGATTCAGGACTGAATTGAGTAGCGCTTAATTTCAGTAATTCAATCCCTGCATAGTCACTAATATCATCATCAACACGTACCATCATCGCATCTAAAGGCCCGCCGTCATCATCGTCGTCGTCATCATCATCGTCCTGAGCAATTTCAACGGCTTCATTATAATCTGCCATCCAATCCTCGATGATTTCTCCTAAAGAAGATTGAGAAAGAGCGGGCGCTATCAGCACCAGACTCAGCACAACCATAATAATGAGTAAGTAAAAACCAAACTTGCCGCGTAATATCATTCGCTATCCATTCATAAAGATTTCTAATTCAAGCTCGCTATTACACCATGAGCTCACTGCATGAACAAGCTTAGGCGCGATATTCATAATTCTATAGATGATTTACTAAACTAGACCTTCGCGCGAACGATAACTTATAGCCGATGATTTAGAATTCATTCACTATAATCATAGAATCATAACTCACAATGAAAACAAGCCCAGTAGGCTTAAAGCTATCACTCTGAAATAAAGATTGCGCCTAAGGAGCATTTACACTTGACATCAACTGGAACACAGGGTTTAATACGCGACCTTGATGGCCCGATAGCTCAGTCGGTAGAGCAAGGGATTGAAAATCCCTGTGTCCCTGGTTCGATTCCAGGTCGGGCCACCATCAAATATAAAGCCTCAGCAGTTTATTCTGCTGAGGCTTTTTTGTTGGTGTGTAAAAACTGTGTCAAAGACCTCTCCCCCGATACATTATCTGCGTAGCAAGCATGATGTTCAGGGATCCAATGACCGTATTTCTCGACCATTGCTAGCATCTTCCATCCGCCTAATTATTTCAACACGTAATTTACAGAAAGGTACTTCACACCGCTAAAGTAGCATGTCATAATTGCCAACTGTTGTAATCATCTCTAAAGGACTAGGCATGAACTTAACTATTCGCACCCTCATTACATTACTAATCATCACCTCTGTTACTAGCGCTTGTGTGGTGGCCCCCAAAACTGTACGAATGGATGTAGATAAAGGCGCAGTTGCTAATGAAGCAAGAAAACAGCGTGAGCTTGCTGTTAAGAACTATTACTTACAGTTTGAACGCCTCCAAACAGTTGCTTGGCCTGTTTTAAAAAGTAACACAAATTTATGTGAAGATAGAACTGCACCTTCAACGGGCTTGTTTGCTGAGAACGTCTACCGCTACGAAGATGCCGACATGCAACAAGCAGCACGTGATGCTTTAGGTATGGATAATAACTTTCGTGTACTCTTCGTCGCCCCCCAAAGTCCTGCTGAGCATGCTGGAATAGTTAAAGGCGACATCATTACAAAAGTAAACGGTAAGGTAATTCCAGCAACTAAAGAAGCCTCTGAAATCATTGCCACTATCATGAAGGAAAGTGCTGATGAGACTGTTTGGAACGTTGAGATTGAAAATTCTCTCGGAGAAATGAAACAGCTCTCAATCAATAGTGTGGACATCTGTAACTACGGTGTCCGGCTCCAAGAGTCAGACACTGTTAACGCCTTTGCAGATGGTGATAACATCATCTTAACCCAAGGTATGATGAGGTTCACTGGCAGCGATAAAGAGTTAGGCTTGGTTGTCGGTCATGAAATTGCACACAATATTATGAACCACATGTCAGCCAAAACGACTAATTATGTTCTAGGTTCCGTACTGGATGTTATTGCTGCCGCTTACGGTATAGATACACAAAATGCATTCGGTAAAATGTCCGCTAACGCCTACTCACAAGATTTTGAAGCCGAGGCTGACTACGTGGGCATATATCTAATTGCCAAGTCTGGATATGATATTGAAGGTTCAGCAGATTTCTGGAGACGGATGGCATCAATTCATCCCGGAAACATTGCAACGAATCATGCAGCCTCACACCCTGCAACACCAGAACGCTTTGTTGCTATCGAAGAAACAATAAAAGAAGTTACCCTGAAAACTGCAAATAATGAGCCTCTAGACTTCGAATTGAAGCCTCACGAAAAAACGGAGAAGGCTGTGACAAAGAAACCTTTTGGTTCATAACCGCGTCGCCACGAATTAATGCTTCTGAGGCTGGCTAGCCATGTGGTTTGTTCTAACAGTTTTGCACCAGACATCACTTGCTCAATGAAAATATAGTTAAGTATCGGCTTTGTGTTTAGCCCTCATATTTGACCTGAAACGGAAGGCCAGACAGGCTTCAAACACCTGTTTTTATTGCATAAAACAACCTAAACCACCGCCATCAATCTCAAAGCCTCAGCAATTTATTCTGCTGGGGCTTTTTAGCGTGCCACTCACACGCCTCCTGTCACTACCTAGGTAACATAGTCTGCAAGAAAGTCTATCGTTACATAATCATGCTTCTTGGCTGGTCTCGTACCCCCACCACCAGCGTTAAATCTCATGGTTGGTGCATATCAATTTTCATTTTCAGCTGTCGTTTTCTCTTTATCGCTCAGTCTATCTCGGCAAGCTGTTAGTTAGCCATTCCCGTTTCTTATCTCATTTGGCTTTCGTCGACAGAAGAACGTCATTTTATTGTGTGATAGAGCCATCTGCTTAAATAATCCTTGCAACACCAAATGATAATGATTATCATTTACATCTATCCCGAAAGATTCTCCTCCCTTTCTAAGCAGCTGGTCGATAAGGTAAAACAAGAAGGAATGTACAGATGAATACTAAAATTGAAAATAATTGGCAGTTACTCGCCCAACATGAGCAATGGATTATCGATTATCAACCGCATTCTCGTATGGTACGAATGAGACTGGATGACATGGTTATGTATGTAGAGCGTGAATCATATGAACTGCTATGGGGCGTCATAACTCAGGGTTTGGATGAATTAGAAAGACAAGAAGATCCCAATTTATCCGTGAGAGGAAGTGCCGAGCAATCACAAAGTGCTTGGTTACTGCCACATCATTAAGAATAATTTTAAGAGGAAGTAAAAAATGTCGATTCAAATAGGGCCACGTTTAAAGATCATGCGAGCACTGGGTACAGAGTTACCCGGTTTATCACGTAAAAGTATTGAAAGTCGCCCCAACCCACCCGGTCAGCATGGTCCGACTCGAACGAGGCGTAGAAAATCAAATTATGGCTTGGCATTAATTGAAAAGCAGAAGTTACGCTTTAACTATGGAGTCAGTGAAAGTCAGTTACGTAAAATGATGATCAAAGCACGTCGCCAAAGTGGACCTTCTGGTGATATTCTGCTGCAAATGTTGGAGCGTAGATTAGATAATATTGTATTTCGTGCCGGCTGGGCGCCTACAATTCCGGCGGCAAGACAGCTAGTCAGTCACTGCCATATTTTACTCAATGGCAAACGTGCCAACATTGCATCCATTCGATTACAGACAGGAGACACAGTAACCTTACGTGAACGATCTCGTGCCATCCCCCTCATCACCAGCTCCCTTACCGAACCCCTTGCCCTAGAAAGGCCTGAATGGCTAAGCTATGACGCCACAAGCTTTAGTGCGAAATTAACACGCTTACCTGAAGCGGATGAGGTTCCCTTCCCTGTCGAAATTCAACTCGTTGTTGAGCATTATTCGAAAAGTCTATAATTGATCTTAAAGCCAGTAGCATCACTGCTGGCCAAACATCAATACATTTGAAAGGTTTGGTTTACCAAACCTTTTTTTGTGGATGACACTTTATAACTTAGCGCCAAAATTTCCACAGTAACATACCCCTCTCCCCCTCTAGCACAGTCATGTTAAGTACTAGGCGGAAAAGAGGTCCTATATTAATAGTATATAAACGTGTGTGATTAACACTTGTCTGTGGTAAAAAAAATACAACTTTAATTTCAACCACACTTTTTGTTGTTTTTTGTTGAAAAAGGTTTGCATTGCCCCGCCAAGCCGTGGAGAATGCATATCAACCGAGATAACTCCGGTTACGAGAGAACAATAAGTAATCTGTTTAATAATTAATAAGGTATACAGAAATGACATTTAACAAAAAAGTATTAGCTGGTCTAGTTGCATTTGCAGCTGCATCAACTTCTGCACAAGCAGTAACAGTTGCTGCTAACGACGGTTGGGAATTAGGCGTTAGTGGTTTAATCAACCAATTTGCAACATTTACAGACGCTAAAGGCGCTGATAACGTTGCTAACCTTGAAGACGGTCTTTTACCATCGTTTTTGAACTTCGATTTCAAAGCACCTACAATGAATGGTCTTGATATCGCAGCTCACATTTCTTTCAGCCCTTCTACAAGCCTTGACAGCTACGCAGCTTTTGAACAGCGTGAAGTTTACTTCACAGTTGCTGGTTCATTTGGTACTGTTTTAGCTGGTAAAGCATTAGGTCTTTACTCTTCACACAACATCTTAACTGACCAAACTCTATTTGGTGTGGGTTACGGTGCAGGTCGTGGAGCAGGTGGTGAAGAAACTGTAACTACATTAGGTGGTATCGGTCTTGGTTACGATTACGCTTCATGGCGCTCACAAATCAAATGGACTTCTAACGACATGAACGGTTTCAAAATCGCTCTTGCTGTTATGGATCCATCTTCTGGTATTGTCGATCTAACTGGTGTTTCTGGTGGTACGTCTGGAACATTAGTAACTGGTGGAACAGCTTCTGACAACTTCCGTTACGAAGGTGATTTATCTTACGCTGGCACATTTGACGGTGGTAACTTCACTGCATGGTTAAGTGCTATGACTCAAGATGAAGACAATGCTGGTAACAATGATACACATGCATGGACTGTCGGTGGTACTGTAGTAGTTGGTGGTTTTGAAGCTATGGCTCAATACTCTGATGCAGAAAATGATGATGTTGCTACTGAAACTGAATGGGATCAATTCTTAGTTCAAGCTGGTTACCGTTTTGCTGGTACAACTTTAGTGTCTGCTCAATATGCAGAACTTGACACTGATGTTAAAGGTGCAGCTAGCTACGATGAGTCTGAAAAATGGACTATCGGTGTATACCACGATGTAAATGCTAACCTTAAATTGGTTGCTGAGTACACAAACGTAGAAAATGATGACTTGAACATTGATACAGACATCTTTTCTCTTGGTGGTTTCGTATTCTTCTAAATCGAATACAAACAACCTAAAGTCTCAAATCGTATGATTTGATTCTTGAAGTAAGATTTAAAAAGCCTCAATCTTCGGATTGGGGCTTTTTTTTACCTTTTATTTCATCTTTGATATTTACCTTTTTTAATTCCACATAGAAATGTTGTCCTCACATTCATAAATATCTCTGTAATCTATTTGTCTCTATGGTAGATTCTTATTTATATAAATATTCATTTGGAACCACTATGACTGCATCACTCAATACCATCATCACAGCAATCCAGACAACGATTCATGATCATGCCGAAGAAGTGGCTGAGCTTGATAGAGCCATTGGAGATGGTGATCATGTCATTAATTTGCAACGAGGACTTGATGCACTAGCCTCTATTGGTGACGAATTAGATAGCCTAGACTGGTCAGCTGCTTTGATGAAAATTGGAATGACACTGATGTCTACGATGGGAGGTGCATCAGGCTCTTTATTTGGGACCTTATTTATCAGTATGGCTAAAGCAGCCAAAAACCAAGAGTTGAATAGCAGCAGTTTTGCAGAGATATTTCAGCAAGGTGTCGAATCAGTCAAACAACGAGGCAAGGCTGATATTGGTGAAAAAACAATGTTAGATACTCTTATCCCTGTGAGTAATAGTCTACAAAATGATGTGAATAAGGCCGTTAGCCTTAATACAATGCTTGATAATGCAGCTAATAGCGCCATTGCAGGCATGGAGTCAACTAGAGACTTAATTGCCACAAAAGGTCGCGCCTCCTTCCTTGGAGAGCGGGCCATTGGTCATATTGATGCCGGTGCAAGAACGTCCCAGCTCATCATTTGTACTATTGCTGATATCGTGAAGGTCAAAGCTGGCTAGACAGCTTTGATTGATTGTTCTACTGTGCTGAGTCTATCAACAGCCCCAGCGTAAATTAGCCGTATGCACGGGAGCATCCCATAGCTCAATAAGCTCTTCATCTAATACTGTGAGTGTAATAGACGCACCAGCCATGTCCAATGCTGTAGTGTAATTACCCACTAATGAGCGAACAACATTAACACCTCGTTCGGTCCAGTAATTTGCAGCAAGATCATAGAGCAAATAAAGTTCCATTAAAGGCGTCGCACCAAAGCCATTAATATGGAGTAACACCTGTTGTCCTGCTTGGGGATGCAGATCGTCATCAATAGCTGACACGAAATGAGCTACAATTTCTTCCGCGCTGCCCAATGACATTTTTTCTCGGCCTCGTTCGCCATGGATCCCTACACCCATCTCCATTTCATTATCCTCTAGATCAAAGGTCGCTTGCCCTAATGCTGGCACAGTGCAACTTGTTAATGCCACCCCAATTGATGCCGTTGCATTATTGACCCTATCTCCCACCGCCTTACACTCGGCAAGAGTTTTACCGGCCTCTGCTGCTGCACCGACTATTTTCTCAACAATTAATGTTCCAGCAACTCCTCGACGCCCTGTACTATGATCTTTTGGTAATGAGACATCATCACTGACCAATACCGTTGCATGTTCTTCATCCAGCATTTCAGCCGCAATTTCAAAGTTCATCACATCACCAGCATAGTTCTTCACAATGAAGAGAATACCCGCTCCATTTTCTACTGATTCTGCTGCCGCCATCATTTGATCTGGGGTAGGAGAGGTAAATATTTGCCCCGGACATGCCGCGTCTAACATGCCCTGACCAACTAAACCGGTATGAAGCGGTTCGTGACCAGACCCGCCACCAGATACTAAGGCCACTTTAGGCTGAGCACTCACGACTTTACGCTTAATAAAATAAGGCTGAGAATTTAATTCAATAATATCTGAATGTGCTTTTGCAAAGCCATTAAGACTTTCTGCGAGCAAACTTTCTACATCATTAATTATCTTTTTCATTCCTTAGTCTCCAATTCAATCTTTAGTTTTTATTCTGTCAATAAGGGCCTTATGGCAGTGTCATTTAGCCGAGATAAATCGTCTTATAAAGCAAAATCCTAATGGACTCCCACACATAAGATAACCGTTTTACTGTAGTAATGAGGTAATCGCTTTAAGATCGTCCAGCACCCACGTCGGTTGATAATCAACATTTTGAATATCATCTTCACTTGAAACGCCCGTTAGCACCATAATACTTCTTATGCTGGTATTAACGGCCCCCAATATATCCGTATCAAGTCGATCACCTATAGCAATCGTTTGATCCTTTGTAGTACCTAAAATAGCTAATGCCTGTTGATAAAGTATAGGCCCAGGCTTGCCGATTACGGTTGGTTTAACTCCTGTTGTCGCTTCGAGAGCAGCTAAAATGCCACCATTGCCCATTACATCTCCACGCTCTGTTGGTAAGCTAGTATCTGCATTAGTCGCATAGAATTTTGCACCCGCATTAATATTAAGTGTCGCTGTAGCGAGCTTATCCCATGTGAGTTTTCTATCTAGTCCAGAAACAACAAGATCAGCACCATGCTCTGTTATGCCTTTTTCTGGCTGATTAACCTGATAGTCGTCCAATAAGGTAAAGCCACTATCAATAAGCGGTTGACGCAAACCATCTTCGCCAATAACAAATACTCGCCGTTGGTCCGCAGGGAGATGTTGAACTAAATAATTAACCGTAGCCATACTTGAGGTCAGTATCTTCTCTCTTGATATGCTAACCCCCATCAAAGCTAATTTATCGACATACTGTTGTTGGGTAAGACTGGCATTATTCGTCGCAAGAACATAAGGAATGAGTCTATTCTCAAGCATTAAAAAGAACTCAACCAGTCCGTCCATAGGCTCGTTTCCATGCCATAACACTCCATCCATATCAATAATTAAACCACCAACATTGTCTATATCAAGCATAAAAACCCTAATAATTACGCAAACATATTGCGCTTATGGTAAATAGATATGCATAGCTTGTCATACTTCAAATAGCTCTGTCCAGCAGTAAAAGTAAGGGTTTCTCTCACTCTATCAGTGGCTTAAATTGACATTAGCCATCGATCTGACTTATAGTCTCGTGGCGTAATTTCAGCGTATAAATAATATTAATCAATTTTTAGGAGCATGTCAGAATGGCAAAAGCACTTATCCAAATGGCTCTAGATTCTCTAGATTTCGACGCAACAGTAGCACTTGCAGAGCAAGTAGCTCCATATGTAGACATCTTAGAAATTGGTACTCCTTGTATCAAATATAACGGCCTTGAGCTTGTTACAGCTTTAAAAGCAAAATTCCCAAACAAACTTCTTTTAGTTGATCTTAAAACTATGGATGCTGGTGAATATGAATCAACACCTTTCTATGAAGCTGGTGCAGATATCTGTACAGTTCTTGGTGTTTCTGACAAAGCGACAATGGGCGGCGTAATCAAAGCAGCAAACGCTAACACATCTGAAGCTCAAATCGATTTAATCTCTGTTAAAGATAAAGCAGCATGTGCTTCTGAAGCAGCAGCAAACGGCGCACAAATCATCGGTGTTCACACTGGTCTTGACGCTCAAGCAGCTGGTCAAACACCTTTTGCTGATCTTAAATTAGTTGCTGATTTGAACCTTGGTGTTCGTATTTCAGTTGCTGGTGGTATCAACAAAGATACAATCCAAAGTACAGTTCAAGCTGGCGCAACAATCGTTGTAGTTGGCGCGGCAATCTACGGTGCAGATTCTCCAGCTGATTCAGCTAAAGAATTACGTGCATTAGTTGATGCAGCATAAGACTTAGAGAATATTAAAGTCTGAACAATATTAGAGACGAGTGGCTATATAAATAGTCACTCGTTTTTATTGCTTCAACAGCTCTATTTTTATAATCAAACTCCAACTAACATCTTAAAATAGGATGTTTAAAACAAATCTATACAGAGGTATTACTCATGAGTGAAAAAGGTTTTTTTGCTTCAATCTGCAGCTTTTTTAGTGGTTTATTTTCATCTGATTCTGCACAAGCTAGCTCAGCTAATGCCACTGCAAATAACGATGGTTTAACAGGTGTAGAACGTTACATTCGTAACCAAGCGAACTCTTCTAGCCTAACGGGCGTAGAACGTTATATTCGTGCACAAGCAAACACTGCTCCAATTACTGGCGTTGAGCGTTACATTCGTAACCAAGCAACTGCTGAAGTATTAACTGGTGTAGAAAAATATATCCGCAGCCAAGGTTAATCCCCTTTACTGCTGGCAGGTCTATAACTAATTGTACTTTTCAGTTAGTTATAGAGCGGCCGAACACCATAAGTTATGGCCAATAATTATGCGCTATAACTTTACTTTTAACATTGATAAAGGAAGGTATCTTTAAACATGGCTAATTTACTTGATCAGCTTAAAGAAATGACCGTTGTTGTTGCCGACACAGGTAACATCGGTGCAATTCAACAATTTACACCTCGTGATGCAACAACAAACCCATCATTGATTACTGCAGCAGCACAAATGCCAGAATATCAAGCAATTGTTGATGACACTTTAAAAGGTGCTCGTGAAACTGTTGGTGCTGACGCTTCAGCTGCTGATGTTGTGACATTAGCATTTGACCGTCTTGCGGTATCATTTGGTTTAAAAATTCTTGAAATCGTTCCTCAACGTGTTTCTACAGAAGTAGACGCTCGTTTATCTTTTGATACTGATGCCACTATTGAGAAAGGTCGTGACCTTATTGCTCAATATGAAGCTGCTGGCGTATCTCGTGAACGCATCTTAATCAAAATCGCAGCAACTTGGGAAGGTATCCAAGCAGCTAAGGTTCTTGAAGAAGAAGGTATCCACACAAACTTAACATTAGTATTTGGTTTACACCAAGCGATTGCTTGTGCTGAAAACGGTATCCAATTAATTTCACCATTCGTTGGTCGTATTCTTGATTGGTACAAAAAAGATACAGGTACAGAGTCTTACGCAGCAGACGAAGATCCTGGTGTTGTATCTGTAACAGCTATCTACAACTACTACAAAAAATTCGGTTACAACACTGAAGTTATGGGCGCAAGCTTCCGTAACTTAGGTGAAATCACTGAGTTGGCTGGTGTTGATCTATTGACTATCTCACCAAACCTTCTTGATGAATTGCAACAAACTGAAGGTTCATTACCACAAAAATTAAATGCAGATGATGCAGCTTCTATGGATATCGCAAAAATCGATATGGATAAAGCAACATTTGAAGCAATGCATGCTGAAGATCGTATGGCTACAGAAAAATTAGCTGAAGGTATTGATGGCTTTGCTAAAGCATTAGAAGTACTTGAAGAATTACTTGCAAGCCGTCTTGCAGAAATTGAAGCTTAATTTCTAAAAACTTGCAGTAACCCAAATTTGTTCGGCCCAACTATTTTAATATGGGCCGAACATCTCCATTTCTCAGTTCGATTGACAATATACTGAGTTGTGAATTATAGTTCCTAGTCGCGTAATTGAACGTGTACTAAAACAAATCTACTACTTTAGGAGTATGTAACATGGCAGAAATCCAAATGGCTCTAGATTCTCTAGACTTCGACGCAACAATGGCTTTAGCAGAATCAGTTGCACCATACGTTGACATTCTAGAAATCGGTACACCTTGTATCAAATACAACGGTTTAAAACTTGTTAAAGCGTTAAAAGCTGCTCACCCTGATAAAAAAATCTTAGTTGACCTTAAAACTATGGATGCTGGTGAATATGAATCAACACCTTTCTTCGAAGCTGGTGGTGATATCACTACAGTTTTAGGTGCTGCTGATGCTGCAACTGTTAACGGTGTTATCAAAGCTGCTATCGCAAACGGTTCTGAAGCTCAAATCGATTTAATCTCTGTTGAAGATAAAGCTGCTGTAGCTAAAGAAGCTGCTGCAAACGGCGCACAAATCATCGGTGTTCACACTGGTCTTGACGCTCAAGCTGCAGGTCAAACACCTTTTGCTGACTTAGCATTAATTGCTGGTCTTGGCTTAGATGTTAAAATCTCTGTTGCTGGTGGTATCAACAAAGACACAATCCAAAGCACTGTTCAAGCTGGTGCTTCAATTGTTGTTGTTGGTGCAGCTATCTACGGTGCAGATTCTCCAGCTGATTCAGCTAAAGAATTACGTGCTTTAGTTGACGCAGCATAAGGAATAATACAATGCATC